>Ga0114969_10000604_pt1 | contig 30967 bp, 25 predicted proteins | sample M_130807_MF_Meta_FD_87316 | JGI IMG/M metagenome (GOLD analysis project Ga0114969, IMG submission 87316) | Freshwater microbial communities from Lake Montjoie, Canada to study carbon cycling - M_130807_MF_MetaG | ecosystem: Environmental > Aquatic > Freshwater > Lake | place: Lake Montjoie...
ATCATTTCATCTCATCGTAAAAGCTTTACGTGATTTAAATGAAGATGAAACACTAGTTGTTCAAAGCGGAAAACCTGTTGCGATTTTACCTACTCATAAAGATGCACCACGCGTTATTATCAGCAACTCGATGCTGGTGCCAAAGTGGGCTACTTGGGATCATTTTGACGAATTAGAAAAGAAAGGTTTAATGATGTACGGCCAGATGACTGCTGGCTCATGGATTTATATTGGCTCGCAAGGTATCGTACAAGGAACTTATGAAACGTTTAACGCTGTTGCCGACAAACATTTTGGTGGTTCTCTTAAAGGTAGACTTTGTGTTACTGCTGGATTAGGTGGCATGGGTGGCGCTCAACCGCTAGCAATCACTATGGCTGATGGTGTTTGCTTAGCTGCAGAGGTTGAAGAGTGGCGTGCACAAAAACGTGTAGATACAAAGTATTTAGATTTTATTGAACTTGATATCGACAAAGCAATTGATCACGCATTAATTTTGAAAGATCGAAAAGAAAATAAATCGATAGGTGTAATTTGCACAGCTGTTCAGTTGTTGAAACGATTAATTGAAAGAAATATAATTCCAGATGTTTTAACAGATCAAACATCAGCACATGATCCATTAGTTGGATATTTACCAGAAGGTTTATCTGTAGAGGAAGGAAATATATTAAGAGAATCAAACCCCAAAAAATACATTGAAATGAGTTATGATTCGATGGCAAATCATACACGTTTAATGTTAGAGTTACAAACACGTGGTGCTGTAACTTTCGATTATGGAAATAACTTACGAGGAAGAGCTTTAGAACGTGGAGTAACGAATGCATTTGATTTCCCAGGATTTGTACCTGCTTATATTCGTCCTCTTTTTTGCGAAGGAAAAGGTCCTTTTCGTTGGGCAGCATTATCTGGTGATCCAGAAGATATTCGAGTTACTGATGAAACGATTTTAAAATTATTTCCTGATAATGTAGGGCTACATCGCTGGATAAAAATGGCTCAGGAAAGAATAGCATTTCAAGGACTACCAGCTCGCATCTGTTGGATCGGCCAAGGAGATCGCGAAAAGGCAGGATTAGCCTTTAATGAATTAGTTCGCACCGGAAAAGTAAAAGCGCCAATTGTAATCGGTCGTGACCACCTTGATACGGGTTCTGTTGCTAGTCCAAATCGTGAAACGGAAGCGATGCTTGATGGCTCTGATGCTGTTGCTGATTGGCCAATTTTAAATGCATTGATAAATACAGCTGGTGGTGCAAGTTGGGTAAGCTTACACCATGGTGGCGGAGTTGGAATGGGCTATTCGATTCACTCAGGAATGGTAATCGTTGCCGATGGAACAGAAGATGCCGCTCGCAGATTAAAAAGAGTATTAAATAATGATCCAGGGATGGGCGTAATACGTCATGCGGATGCAGGATATGATATCGCAAAAGATACTGCAAGAAAACATCGACTTGATATCCGAGAAAGACTTTCGTAGTTATGAATTATCTAATAATCAAAATTTATTTCATTAACATTAACTTTTGAGTTGATGTTAAATCTTTTGTTTTTACAGATAAAAGATAGATGCCATCTTGCTTTCCAGTCATATCAATGATGATTCCATTTTGATCATTTAATTCTTCCTGTTTCGACAAAACAATTATTCCAAGTACATCATAAACTTCGATAGTAGCTTGTTCACCATTTAGTACAAATGTTTTTAAGTTAAATACTCCTTGCGAAGGGTTAGGAGTTAAATTAATCATTGAGTTATTGTAAACATGATTTATTCCTGAAACTACTATACAACCATTTATAATTGATTTATTAGTTTCTTCGTAATTGGCGTTTACGGGCGCTTCAAAATTGCTAATACATATAAATTGAGAGTTGAGTTGATGATAATAAATTCGTAACAATGGAACAGCAGTTAGTTGTTTGCTTAGGTTAATTTCATTTGCTGCAAACATTGCAATATGCCCCGTAGAACTCCAAGAAATCACAGGCTCAAATCCACTAAAAATAGATACCACCGAATCAACTGCTAATCCATTTATCGTAAAATCTAAACCTAATAACTGACAACTTTTATTTAATACATCAATATCTAAATATTTAGCAATAGTATTTATTACTCCTAAACTAATTTTTATTGTATCATTAATATTTACAATATTGTAAGGAAACAAACAATGCGGATGTGTGCTTTGAGTACCTCCTGGATGAGAATGAATTCCCAAAGAATCACGCACACAACCATTTAATCTAGCAGCATCAGTAACTGTTAAAATGTTATCTCCATTTAAATCATTACATGGCGCTGCAGTTAAACCATTAACAATATCATTCATGTAACTAACAAAGTCAATACTGTCACGATCATTATCGACATCGAGATCGCCACTCACACGAGTTCCATTACAATTGCCTAAGCAATCATATTTTGCTAACCCAAAAGTGTCGCCTAAACAATCAATTATTGGAGAACAATTAGGTATTTGACTTACTATAGGAATATTATTTAATCCACGAGAAATATGTATACATACATAACCAACATTATTATCATATCGTAACTCAACATGTCCAAGCTTATCAGGTGAATGATCCCAATTTACCTGAACAACAAGTGTATAATTTCCAGCAGGAACATCAGTAATATCTATCCACTGACATGATAATCCACTTGAATAACTATCTGCACAACCAGCAGTAATACCCATATCACCACAACCAAATTTTCCACTCCCAGTAAAGCACATCAAATCTAAAACACAAAAACCATTCTTAAAACCAACCTGTAGTGCATTTTGATAACTATCAAATAATTGATAATCTGCATAGCCAGCATAATGCCAATGTCCATGGCATTGATCAAAAACAAATTGAGAATTACCCGCTTGAGGTTGGCCGATATAATAATCCTGATCACCAATATTATTAATAGTTGTTGTAAAATTTAATATTTGCCTTGTACCATACCCTGACAAACAGCCCTCTCCAATTAAGCAAACATCATTACCATTAACAGTACTAACAAAAAGAGAAGAAGTAAGATCACTTTGATTTATTTCTAAATCTGGTCCGTGGTTACATAATGGATTTCCTGGAAATATACATGTTCCATTGTCAATGGTAGCTAAAGGATTATAATTACATGCTGCAGGATCAGTACAGCCAATGATAGGTCCATTATACGTTATTTGCCAAGTAATTAAAGAATCAATACAGCCCAAATCTCCACCAATTCGAATCCAATATGTAACTCCTGCTTGAAACCCTCCACTTAAATAGGATTGTTGTCCGCATGCGTTATCATTATAATAAATAGTTCCTGCTTGTAAACTATCATATTGCAAACCACTACAATGGTCATAAACCCAAATTCTGGTATTACAATGATTATCTGGAAAGCAAGTACTTATATTATACATTCCAGCAGAATCAGGAGTAAAAATGTACCAAGTACTTGTGCCATTTGCAGTAATGATAGAATCTTTTAATGCTGAAAAAGGGCTATCACAATTACTACCTGGAGGACAATTCAAATAACGTTTTTCAGAAAACAAAAATGCTCCGCCAGAGATTGCCAAAGCACCATTTAAATTAACCGAATAGGACCCTGCACCTTGTCCACAACAAATTCCATCACCATAAGAATCTTGAATTTCAAATACTAAGCATATTCCAGATGGAACACATACTGAATCCTCATATAAGTTTAAGGGAAGAATATAATTTCCGCCTTGCAATAAAATAGTGCCATTGGGATCTTTTAACAACCAAGATATTTCAGTTGGGTAATTATCGGATAGAATAGAAACTCTAATCTGATCAAATCCAACTGGGCATTGAGCGCACAAGGATGTTCGCCCAAATATTGCCAATAAAAAGAGTGTTAGTAGTAGTTTTTTATACATAAAATTAAAAATTAGATGATATTTTGGAAATCTAAGATAGTAAATAAACGCTATCAAATGTTTAATCTAGCTTAAGTTGAGAAAAACAGGGTATCATTTACCAACATTAAGGTTTAAATAAAGGCATTCAATTACCTTTGCATTATGTCCCATTATTTAGATCAGCTTAATGATGTTCAACGTCAGGCGGCTCAGTGTACAGATGGCCCAGTAATGATTATTGCAGGTGCAGGTTCAGGAAAAACAAGAGTACTTACTTACAGAATCGCTCACCTTATGGAAAAAGGTGCCGATCCTTTCAATATTCTATCGCTCACGTTTACGAATAAAGCTGCTAAAGAAATGAAAGATCGAGTGAATAAAGTTGTTGGTGCCGATGCATTAAACTTATGGATGGGCACTTTCCACGCTGTTTTTGCAAGAATACTTCGCTCAGAAGCTGAGAAAATTGGGTACCCTAAAAATTTTACCATTTATGACACGGATGATAGCAAAGGATTAATTCGCGACTTATTAAAAGAAAACGAAATAGACGACAAAGCATATAAGCCATCATTAGTTTTAAATAGAATTTCATCTGCAAAAAGCAATTTATTTAACTGGAGAGATTATCAAGAAAACAAAGAACTCACCAGTGATGATCAATTAAGTGGAAAGCCGAAGCTCGGTATGATTTTCGAACAATATAGTAAACGTTGTTTTAAAGCTGGTGCAATGGATTTTGATGATATACTTTTTAATACCTGGAAGCTTTTAAATGAACATCCTGATGTATTAAACAAATATCAAAACAAGTTTAAATACATCATGGTGGATGAGTTTCAGGATACCAACTTTGTACAGTATGTTATAGTAAGAAAAATTTCTGCACAGCATCATAACATTTGTGTAGTTGGTGATGATGCGCAAAGTATTTATGCTTTCCGAGGTGCGAATATTCAAAATATTTTAAGCTTCGAAAAAGATTATCCCGAACTAAAAACTTTTAAACTTGAGCAAAATTATCGTAGTACAAAAACAATTGTTCAAGCAGCAAATTCGGTAATTACATTTAATCGTAGTCAGCTAAAAAAAGATGTTTGGACTGATAATCATCATGGAGAAAAAATTCGTGTTTTAAAAGCACTGAGCGACAACGAAGAAGGCAATCAAGTAGCTCAAGCTATTTTTTCGGAGAAGATGAACAAGCAATTACACAATAAAGATTTTGCAATTCTTTATCGCACCAATGCACAAAGTCGGTCGATGGAAGAATCATTACGTAGATTAAATATTCCTTATCGCGTATATGGTGGAGTTTCTTTTTACAACCGTAAAGAGATTAAAGACTTGTTAGCTTATTTTAGATTATCAATAAATGCAAACGATGAAGAAGCTTTAAAGCGTGTTATTAATTATCCGGGAAGGGGAATTGGAAAAACAACTATCGATCGACTAGTAGAAGTTGCAAAAACAGAAGATACAAGCATGTGGAATGTTCTCTGCAATATTCATGAATTTAAAACTGGAATAGGCGCTGGTATTCGTGAAAAAATTGCTGAGTTTGCAACCATGATTCGAAGTTTTCAAATTATGATGCCAGACCATCCGGCTTATGATTTAGCAAGCCATATTTCAACTACAAGCGGATTAGTTCATGAGTTGTATAATGATCGCACCCCTGAAGGAATCAATCATTACGAAAACTTACAGGCCCTATTAAATGGTATTAAAGAATTTAGTGACCATGGTGCTGTACTTCTTGAATCACCTTCTGCCGAGCAAAGCTTACCTCCTCTTCGCACACTTGATTTGTACATTCAAGATATTGCTTTATTAACAGATGCTGATAACGAAAAAGACGACGACAAAAATAAAGTTGCATTGATGACTATTCACTCGGCAAAAGGACTTGAATTTCGCCAGGTTTATGTTGTTGGTTTAGAAGAAAATCTTTTCCCTTCTCAACTATCCATTAATTCACGAACAGAACTTGAAGAGGAACGAAGATTATTTTATGTTGCAATAACACGTGCTGAAGAAAAACTCACGCTATCATTTGCAGCAACACGTTATCGTTGGGGAAGTTTAGTTTCTTGCGAGCCAAGTCGATTCTTAGAAGAAATTGATGGCGATTGTTTAGAGATGCCAGCACCTCGTTCTGTAAGTAGTTTCGAAGACGAAGAATATAAAGGGAATTGGAATACAAACGGATCTTTTAGTGGTTCAGGAAGTTCTTTCTCGAAAACTACAGGGAATTTTAAAGGATATAAAAAAACAACCTCCCCCACCCCTACTAAACCAACAATTACAAGTAGCGGAACCGTTCCTGCAGGATTTAAAAAAGCAACCCAAGCAAAACCATTAACCGACAATCCCGACTTTCAAGCAGATGATCCCTCCACAATTATGGTAGGAATGGATGTTGAACATCAACGCTTTGGAATAGGGAAAGTAATATCTATTGAAGGTAAATCACCTGACAACAAAGCGTTAATACTATTTGATGGACAAGGGCAAAAACAGCTGTTAATGAAATTTGCGAAATTGAGGATTATAACTTCTTAAAACTCGAATGGATAAATGTATGTTAAATGTTTATCAATGTTTACATTTGCAACTATTGATAAGGTTAATGGTTTTTTAAAACTAAGACCTTTTTCATTTTTTTAGATAATTACCTTGTTAATAAATCATCCCAAAAATTGATTTATTCTACTTCTTAAAATCGTTATTTTGGACTTAATATCCATGACTTAAAATTTTCAATATTACCATCAATGGAATACAATACCACCAGAGAGAGATTAGTTATCCCCGAATATGGGAGATGCATCCAGCAAATGGTGCAAGAGGCGAAAGGCCTTGAATCACGTGAAGACCGTAGCAAAGCTGCTGTCACAATTGTGAATGCAATGGCTATCTTAAATCCTCTTTTAAAAGACATGACCGACTTTAAACATAAGTTATGGGATCATCTTTTTATCATTTCAGGTTTTGAACTTGATTGCGACTCACCTTACCCGATGCCGGATAAAGATTTGACGCATGTTAAGCCTAAACCTATCGCTTATCCTCAGAAAAAAATTCGTCTTCGTCATTATGGAAGTATTGTTGAATCAATGATTCGTGAGGCCAAATTAATGGATGAAGGAGCTGAAAAAGAGCAAGTTGTTGAATCGATAGCTAATTTTATGAAGATGAGCTATCTTACTTGGAACCGTGATACAGTTGCTGATGAGTTAATTCGTGATCAACTAAAAGAACTTTCAGGCGGACTTTTATCATTGCCAGACGAAGTTAAATTAGCTATAAAATTTGTTGATCTTAATGACAATTCATCTCGAAGATCATCGATTATGCAAAAAAATCGTATCGTTAAAAAAAGAACTGGATTTAATAACCGAGGTAAATAACTAATTACATTGTCGAATTCAATAGGCAGCGGAAGCTTTGAGGTAACTGGTGGACTAAAATTACAAGGTAGCATCGAACCACAGGGTGCTAAAAATGAAGCTTTACAAATTCTATGTACTGTACTTCTTACTCTCGAAAAGGTTATAATAGAAAATATTCCCGACATCGTTGATGTAAATAGGCTCATTGAATTACTCTCAAAAATGGGAGTGATCGTTGAGAAATTAGCGCATGGAAAATATGCTTTTGAAGCACGCGAAGTAAATATGGATTATCTCCAAACAAAGGAGTTTTCAAAACTTGCTGCTTCCTTAAGAGGCTCTATTATGATTGTTGGTCCTTTGTTAGCTCGCTACGGTAAAGCACATATTCCTAAACCTGGCGGTGATAAAATTGGCCGTAGACGATTAGATACTCACTTCTTAGGATTTCAAAGTTTAGGTGCTAAATTCGATTTCGATACTACGGAGAATTTCTTTACTGTCGAAGCGCCGAAATTAAAGGGCGCGTATATGTTGCTTGATGAAGCATCAGTAACAGGAACAGCAAATATTGTAATGGCAGCTGTTTTAGCTGAAGGAACTACAACAATTTACAATGCTGCATGTGAACCTTATCTGCAACAGCTTTGCAAACTGCTCAATAAAATGGGTGCCAAAATTTCTGGTATCGGTTCAAATTTATTGGTTATTGAAGGTGTTACGAGCATGAAAGGTGCTACTCACCGAATTCTTCCTGATATGATTGAAGTAGGAAGCTTTATTGGGTTGGCCGCAATGACTCAAAGTGAATTAACGATCAAAAATGTTGGACTCGCTCATTTAGGAATCATTCCAGCTACTTTTCAGCGACTGGGTATTAAGATGGAATTTCTAGGTGATGATATCTATATTCCGGCTCAAGAAAAATATGAGATTGATACCTTTATTGACGGATCAATTCTTACCCTTTCGGATGCAATTTGGCCAGGCTTTACTCCTGATTTATTGAGCGTGGTATTGGTTACCGCAACTCAAGCGGTAGGCACTATTTTGGTTCATCAAAAAATGTTTGAAAGTCGTTTATTCTTTGTGGATAAACTGATAGATATGGGTGCTCAAATTATCCTTTGCGATCCTCACAGAGCTACTGTTATTGGGATTGGAAGAAAATATCCATTAAAAGGGATATCGATGACTTCACCCGACATCCGTGCAGGAGTTGCTCTTCTTATCGCTGCTATGTCGGCAAAAGGAAAAAGTGTGATTCATAATATTGAACAAATTGATCGTGGATATGAAAGGATCGATGAACGTTTAAATGCTCTTGGCGCTCAAATAAAGAGAGTTTAAAAATTTATTAGAAATTAATATAAGATGCGCTTTTCGGGAAATAAACCTCGAAAAAAAAATTAGATTCGATACAAAAAATTAGTTTTTTGGTATCATTATTGCCAAATTTGCACATTCAAAAAAGATAGAAAAATAAAAAAAATGAAAAAATCACATTTGTTAATCCTATTTATTGGGTTTACTACAATTACTTTCGGGTTTATTTATAATAATACCGAAAAGATCACAAATAACGGAACCAATGTTGGAGAAAAGGCTATTGATTTAGCTTATAGCACCCCTGATGGAAAAACAATTGCACTTTCATCATTAAAAGGAAAGGTAGTTTTATTAGATTTTTGGGCTAGTTGGTGTGGCCCTTGTAGAATGGAAAACCCAAACGTAGTTGCTGCATATAAAAAATACAAAGATTTGAAATTTAAAACTGGAAATGGATTTACTGTTTTCAGTGTTAGTCTTGATCAAAATAAAGATGCTTGGATGAACGCAATTGCAAAAGATCAACTTGAATGGCCTTACCATGTAAGTGATTTAGGAGGATGGCAATCTCGCCCAGCAGCAATTTATGGAGTAACTTCAATCCCTACGAATGTTTTAATTGATGGAAATGGAATCATTGTAGCAAAAAATCTTCGAGGAGCTAATCTAGATGGACAGATTGACCTACTCGTTGCAAGAAAATAATATTTAGTCGGTTTCCGATAAAAAAATGCTTCGTCGAATGACGAAGCATTTTTTTTTATCTTCGCATGCCAAAATGACGCCTTAAAATCGACTGGCAATGTTTTTGAATAACCAGCGTCGTAAAAAATGAAATTAAAACTACCCTTCAGGAATAAGAAACAAGCAATGAATCAGGAAACTACAAACGAAAATATTTCATCTACCCAAGATCTCGAAAATGCAATGGCTGAAAAGCTAAAATTGTCATCTGAAGTTGAGGCGTCTGAACAACAACCACTTGAAGAAGATCCAAGTATTAAATATGCACAAGAGATTGCAGATATAAAGGACACTCACCTTCGTCTTTTCGCTGAATTTGAAAATTACAAGCGGCGAACATTAAAAGAGCGATCAGAACTTATAAAGTCAGCTGGTTCTGATATTTTGACAGCATTACTGCCTGTTTTAGATGATTTTGATCGTGCATTAAAAGCAGCCGAAAAAACCGAAGAATCCGCTTTAAAAGAAGGAGTTACGCTTATTCAAGGTAAATTAACAAGTATTTTAGAACAGCGAGGTTTGAAAATTATGAAGTCAATTGGAGAGCCTTTTAACGTTGATTTACATGAGGCAATTACAAATGTTCCTGTTGAAGATGATGAAATGAAAAACAAAGTAATCGACGAGGTTGAAAGTGGTTACTATCTAAATGATAAGGTAATCCGCTATGCAAAAGTAGTGGTAGGTAATTAAATCCAAATTTTAAACAGGAATAAAACAATCAAATTTCAACAATGATCTTAAAACAAATATTGTTGGATACCATAATTATCTCATTGAAAAAGAAGAATGGCAAAGCGTGATTTTTACGAAATATTAGGTGTAAACAAAAGTTCATCTGAAGCTGATATCAAAAAAGCATATCGTCAGATGGCACTTAAATTTCATCCGGATAAAAACCCTGACGACAAGGGTGCTGAAGAGAAATTTAAAGAAGCAGCAGAAGCATATGAAGTGTTAAGCAATCCTGATAAAAAAGCACGTTATGATCAATTCGGTCATCAAGGTGTTGGAGGAGCTTCTGGGAATGGAAGTGGCCATATGAATATGGATGACATCTTTAGCCAATTTGGAGATGTTTTTGGCGGAGGAAATCCCTTCGAAAGTTTCTTTGGCGGTGGAGGTGGTGGACGGCAAGGAAGTCGCCGTACTGTAAATCGAGGAAGTAACTTACGCATAAAGGTTAAACTTACTTTAGAGGAAATTACCAAAGGCGTTGAGAAAAAAATAAAAGTTAATAAGGCAGTTGGTTGTAATACTTGTGGTGGGTCAGGAGCTCAAGCTGGTTCAGGTGCATTTCACAATTGTGATACGTGTAAAGGAAGTGGTCAAGTAAGAAGAGTTACGAATAGTTTTTTAGGACAAATGCAAACCATTACAACTTGTCCAACTTGTAATGGAGAAGGACAAGTGATTGCAAGTAAATGTAAAGCTTGCCATGGAAATGGTACTCAGCAAGGAGAAGAAGTAATAAGTATCAATATCCCTCCAGGGGTTGGCGAAGGAATGCAATTAACAGTTAGTGGCAAAGGAAATGCAGCTGAAAGAGGTGGAATACCTGGCGATTTATTAATTGTAATTGAAGAAATTCCGCATGATGAATTACAACGTGATGGAGACCAGTTAATCTATGATTTATATATCAGTTTTGTAGATGCTTCATTAGGAAGCGCGGTTGAAATCCCGACTATAGAAGGCAAAGCAAAAATTAAAATTGATCCAGGAACGCAAGGTGGGAAAGTACTTCGATTAAAAGGTAAAGGTGTACCGAAACTAAATAGTTATTCAAGAGGGGATTTATTAGTAAATATAAACGTATGGACCCCACAACAATTAAGCACTGAGGAAAAGAAAACCTTAGAAAAACTTCGTGGAGCAGAAAATTTTAAACCGAATCCCGGCAAAGGCGACAAGAGTTTTTTTGAAAGAATGAAAGAATATTTTAATTAATAGGAATTTTAAATTTTCTAATAAATTATTAGATTTGTAAACAAAATAAAAACACCTAAGAATGTGATTTTCTTAGGTGTTTTTATTTGTATTGAATTTTATTTTTAAACCTTTTTACTTAAGTTAGATTATAGTTTTATAGATAACAATATGTTTATTATTTTGTAAGGGAGTTTTTTTAATGAAATAACTTAATTGATTATGTATTGATTTTTCGTTTGTGAATCAATGATAGGTAAATTGGGGTTTTATCGTGGTTTACAAGTAAGAATTTAAACTAAACGACATTAAATGATTATTAACCGACTATAATTCTTAGGTATTCTATTTTTAATATCGAATTGGGCTTTATTCCTCATTTATGGAACGTTGGGATTTGTTTTTAAAAAATTATTAAATGAAAAAATCAATTGCAATTACTTATGAATTAATACTAAACAAGATTTATCTGATTCGAAAAAAAAGTGATGGATTGGAATTAATAAACATGAAGAAGAAATTCAATTTATACTTAAGCATTAAGACAATTGCTTGATCAACCAAAGTACCACTTAAAAAGATTGGATTCAGGGGCAAAAAACTTAAGGTGGTAAAAGTGCATGATAATGTTTAAACAAAAACGAATTCTTTGTTGGGGTAATCCAAATCAAATAATAGAATTTACAACCACTTATAATGTTGCTGAATTTACGGCAAATGCAGCATTAGACGAAACAACACCTCGGTATTTGAGAATTGCAGGAGACACCCTACCATGTAATGATTTCGTTAAATTGCTGACTGAAATTACAGGCAATAAGTATAAACTATTCAGACCAGGAGGAATTGAATTTTTAAATATAGTAATCCAACTCACCAAATTCTTTTCGCCTTCAAAAACCGAACTGTATCCTGCTTGGCAAGGAATGCAATACATGCGAGATATGATGGAGGGAAAAATTATTTTTCAAAAATATGACAATGAACGATATTCAAAGATAAATTGGACTGAAGTAAAGGACTTTTTGATTAAGAAAAAAGTCAATAACAAATTGCAGGTGATGGACTAGCTTCCTTTCCAATCCCGCCTCTACGATTTCCATTGCCTAGCTAATGGTCTTCCAATAAATATCCAATTCGCATTCAAAAATTGTTTCCAAAAATCCTTTGAGTAAAAAAGTAAATGCTCTCTCTAAACAAAATAAGGGTACTACGCTTTTAAATTGTTCGAGGGCTTACTTTTTGAGTACCTAGCTCTCTTCATTTTTCTTGTTTTTCATATTGCATTATTTAAAGGCAATGTTTATCTTCCTCTAAATAGCATATTTAATTTTAAAGCCTCGATAAAAGTTTAAAAAATATTGCATTGACCATTATTAGTTTTAATAGTTTTCGAATCAATTTTAAAAATCATAACAATCTAAAACATATTATTCCCTGCCTAAGTAAAAAATCATATCTTTAGATTTCAATAAATAATTTATGCGTGTAATTACACTGGATAGTACTTTTGAAGAATATTCATCATTTGAAGAACTTCCAACAGCTGATCAAGCCCTTATTAATGAAGCAAAAATTGCAGCAATTGACGCTTATGCTCCCTATTCACATTTTCATGTTGGCGCAGCTGTTGAACTAGAAAACGGCAAAATAATAAGGGGAAATAATCAAGAAAATGCTGCTTATCCATCTGGACTTTGCGCAGAAAGAGTGGCTCTATTCGCATCAGGAGCCCAACATCCTGGCGAGAAAATAAAATCTATTGCAATAATCGCTTACCCTGAAAGCACTGACAATGCGTCTGTTCCGGTAAGCCCGTGTGGAGATTGCAGACAAGTTATGGCTGAATATGAACAACGATATGGACAAAAAATTCGCTTAATAATGGAGGCTGAAGAGGGGAAATTTATTATTACACCTAGCGTTAAACAGCTATTACCATTTCTTTTTAATGCAGAAAGCATGATTGCCGGATAGAAAATAGTGCCTATTTCTACTACTTATTTCATAATGAATTTTAAAGAAAACTATTATGTTTTCACCTATTTTTGTTGGAATGGAAACTAGCACTAGCAAAGTCAAAAAAGAAAAGTTGAAATTTAGCAAAGAGACCTACCTTAAATGGTATGAAAGCATGTTATTGATGCGTCGCTTTGAAGAAAGAGCAGGTCAACTATATGGAATGCAGAAAATTAAAGGTTTTTGCCATTTGTATATTGGTCAGGAGGCGGTTGTTGCTGGAGCAATGAGCGTACTTAAATCTTCTGACGCTATGATAACAGCTTATCGTGATCATGCCCATGCAATTGCTAAAGGAGTTCCTGCTAGAGAAGTAATGGCAGAACTTTTTGCAAAAGCAACAGGATGTTCTAAAGGAAAAGGTGGTTCAATGCATATGTTTTCTAATGAACATCGCTTCTTTGGTGGGCATGGTATTGTAGGCGGACAAATTCCTCTTGGAGCAGGAATTGCTTTTGCAGAAAAGTATAACAATACAGGCAACATTTGTGTTTGCTACATGGGTGATGGATCAATTCGTCAGGGAGCACTGCATGAAGCTTTTAACATGGCAATGCTTTGGAAACTTCCTGTTGTATTTGTTGTTGAGAACAATGGCTACGCAATGGGCACATCTGTAGAAAGAACAAGCAATGTTACAGAATTATATAAAATTGGATCAAGTTACGAAATGCCATCTTATCCTGTTGATGGAATGAGCGTGGAAGCAGTACATGATGCAATGGAAATGGCAAGTGACCATGCTCGTTCAGGAAAAGGTCCTGTATTTTTAGAGATGTTAACGTATCGTTATCGCGGACACTCAATGAGTGATCCTGCTAAATACAGAACAAAAGAAGAAGTAGAAAATTACAAAGCAAAAGATCCAGTTGAATTAACAAGAGATACTTTGTTAACACAGAAATTTGCAACAGAAGAAGATATCGAGGTTATAAACAAAAGAGTTGCAGATATCGTTGAAGATAGTGTAACCTTTGCTGAAGAGTCGCCATATCCTGATCCGTCGGAGCTATATAAGGATGTTTATATGCAAGAAGATTATCCTTACATAATTGAATAAATTAATAATTAATTAGAAAAAATTTCTGAATTATTTTTTTTTAAAACAATATTTATAACCAAAAATCTAAAATTAATTTTACAATGGCCGAGATAATACGTATGCCCAAAATGAGTGATACCATGACAGAAGGCGTTTTGGTGAAGTGGCATAAAAAAGTAGGTGACAAAGTTAAGATTGGTGAACTTATGGCTGAAATCGAAACCGATAAAGCGACGATGGAATTTGAATCTTATTTTGATGGTGTATTGTTAAAAATTGGTATTGAAGAAGGTAAATCAGCTCCAATTGATAGTATCCTAGCTGTAATTGGGAAAGAAGGTGAAGATATAAAAGCTCAACTTGCTGCAGAAGAAGCAATATCTGTATCATCAAATGGTTCGAATACACCTCCTACTCCAGCACCTGCAATTAAAAAAGTAGAATCTGTTCCAGTTATAGTATCCGCAGCCCCAACTATTTCACAACCTAAAGTTGCTGAAACAATGTCTTCAGCAAATACAGATGATCGACTTAAAGCTTCTCCTCTAGCAAAAAGAATTGCTCAAGAAAAAGGAGTTGATCTAGGAATGTTAAAGGGCTCAGGTGATCATGGTAGAATTGTGAAACGTGATATTGAATGGTTTAAACCTGGTACATTTGTACAATCAGGAATTTTAGCTCCAGGCGCCATTACGTCAGAAAGCTTTGAAGAAATAGGTGTTTCTCAAATGCGTAAAACAATTGCTAAACGCCTTTCTGAAAGTATGTTTACTGCTCCTCACTTTTATCTTACCATGGATATCGACATGGATGCTGTGATGCACGCAAGAGAAAGTATCAATCAAGTAAATACTGTTAAAATTTCATTTAACGATTTTGTAGTAAAAGCCGTTGCAACTTCACTTCGTCAACACCCTTCTGTTAACTCTTCATGGCTTGGCGATCGTATAAGAATAAATCATCATATAAATATTGGTATTGCGGTTGCGGTCGAAGATGGGCTATTGGTTCCTGTTGTTCGATTTGCTGACACGAAAACATTATCACAAATAGCTACGGAAGTAAAATCTTACGCGCAAAAGGCGAAGGATAAAAAATTACAACCACAAGATTGGGAAGGAAATACGTTTACTATTTCTAACTTAGGAATGTTTAATATAGAAGAATTTACAGCAATTATAAATACTCCTGATGCATGTATTTTAGCTGTTGGAGCAATCAAACAAATTCCTGTTGTTAAAAATGGAGCAGTACAGCCTGGCAATGTGATGAAAGTAACACTTAGTTGTGATCACCGTGTTGTAGATGGTGTTATAGGAGCTAAATTCTTAAACACATTCAAAGCACTACTTGAAAATCCGATTGTTTTATTAGGACAAGGAAACATTTAATTTCAGAGAAAAATCCATTTGCCTTTTTAAAATAAATTGGGTTGTAGGATTAATTATGATTTGTATTGGTTTAAACTCCTGTAAAAAAGACGATATAAGTTCTACCATTAAAATTGATGGTGAGTTAAATATTAATCAAGTTAAAGCCTCTTGATTCTGTAACTGCTGTATTGGATACTTCTGTAAATTTTGTAATGGGCTTTCAATAATATCATTTTGTGGATTGGAGTAAAAAAATAAATTACATTTTAAATATTATAAAATCAATTATGAAATTAAAATTTACAAGGCTGGCCTTTTTAACATCAATATTATTTTTAGTTAGCTGTTCTCCATCTACGAAAATATCTAGTTCAATAAAAACCTCTGTTGAACCACCGAAACAATATCAGAAAATAGGAATTATTGCGATGGTTCCTAAAGTTGAAAATCGAGCAACAGTAGAGGTTGCATTAGTAGAAACTTGTATAGAAAAGAAAATCAAGGCGATTGCGACTTTCGGCATTTTCCCATTCGCGGGAAAAACACAAGAACTAAGAAAAACCTTAGACGAAAAAGAAGTCAAAGAAATTTTCAAGAGACGTGTTAATGAATACCATTTAGATGCTGTTTTAATTATTACAATTCTTGACAAAAGAAAAGAAACACAATATGTACCTGGAAATAGTTTTTCTGTTGGAATACCAGTTTATGGATACAATTATTACAACTATTATAGCTATGCATATAGCACAGTTTATTCTCCAGGTTACTATGTAACAAATTCATCGTACTTTGTTGAATCTAATTTATATGATGTTGCAACTGAAAAACTCATTTGGACAGGCCAAACAAAAACAGAAAACCCTGAATCGATTGAAGTAGAATCATCAAGATTTGCGAAATTAATAATCAATGAACTGCTTTCGAAAAAGGCAATTATTCAATAGATTATTTGAATTGATGGATAAGATTTATTAGGAATAAATCTTATCCATCAATTTTTTATTTGCATCTAAAATTACGCGGCGCTTCAAACTTAATTTTGGAGTTAATTCTCCGGCCTCAATGCTCCATTCGCGAGGGAGTAATTCGATTTTTTTGATCGCTTCGTAATGAGATAATGATTTGTTTACTTCCTCCACTTCGCCCATCATGCGCTCTTTAACTTGATCATTTTCGATTAGTTTTTCGTTAGTGTCGGGGATTGGAATTCCTTTACGGATGCACCATTCTTTTAAGAAAACAAATGATGGAACCACGAATGCTCCAGGAAATTTTTGATTCTCACCAACAACCATTACTTGCTCAATAAACCGTGATTCCTTTAATTTATTTTCGACGTACTGAGGAACTATATATTTACCACCAGAAGTCTTAAAAATTTCTTTTTTTCGATCCGTAATTTTTAGATAAGCCCCCTCCTCAAACATTCCAATATCTCCAGTATGAAACCACCCATCAGCATCAATAACTTCGGCCGTTAAATCAGGTCGCTTATAATATCCTAGCATCAAATTCGGACCTTTACAAAGTATCTCACCATCATCAGCAATCTTAACAATAACATTATTCAATAATTTGCCTACTGTACCGAATTTCAATCCTCCTGGACCCAATGTATTTACAGCTACAACAGGACTTGTTTCTGTTAATCCATAACCTTCAAGAATAGGGATTTCGGCTGCCCAAAAAACTCTTGCTAACCTTGGCTGTAAAGCCGCACCTCCTGAAATAGCTGCCTTCACATTTCCACCTAGGGCTTCTTGCCATTTACTAAAAATTAATTTTCTAGCAATTTTTAATTTGATGCCATACCAAGCACCGTTAGCATTATTTGTTTCGTACATTAACCCAAGATCTAATGCCCAGAAAAATAAATACTTTTTTATTCCTGAAAGTTCGCCTCCTTTTGCAATGATACGATCATAAACTTTTTCAAATAATCGAGGGACGCATCCAAATATTTCTGGTTTAACTTCTTTTAAATTATCAGCAACCTTTTCAATACTCTCTGCATAATAAATCGAAACTCCTAATGACATGTATAAATAGGAAAGGGTTCGTTCATAGACATGATTTAGCGGTAGAAAACTTAATGCTCTACTATTTACATCAACTGGAGCAAGATTTTTTGCTGCTATCAACTGACTGATTAAATTATCATGAGACAACATTACACCTTTAGGAACTCCCGTAGTCCCGCTTGTATATAGAATAGTTGCCATATCATGAGCTCCTATTCCAGATTTAATAGTTGCTATTTTTTCTGGTGCTGGATTTTGTCGACCCAGCTCTAAAATTTCCGCCCAATTAGGCTTTCCAATGAGTACATCAAAAGAGAAAACACCCTTTACCGATGGAATATCCTTAGTTACTGAAGAAACTTTATCCCATAAATTTTGATCTGAAACAAATACATATTTGACTTCAGCATCTTCCAAAATAAATTTCAAATCGGCCTCGGCGATCGTAGGATAAATAGGGACATGAATTCCACCCGCTTGCATCATCCCTAAATCGAGAAAATTCCATTCAGGGCGATTATTACTTAAAGTTGCAATGGTTTGCCCTTTTTCTATGCCCATCGCTAACAGTCCAAAGCTAACTAATTCTGTTTGCTCTAAAAAATACTTTGCAGAATAGGTTTTCCACTCACCATTAATTTTATTTGCAAGTGCATCAGTCTTTTCCAGGTAATTTTGTCGGTAATGATCAAGAAGATCGAACAATCGGGTAACGTTCATCGTAAATGAATTGCTTAGCTTTATGTCAAATATATGATTTAAGTTGAAATAGGACATAAATTGCTAAATATCCTATCAAGAATTGGGTGAATATCAATCAAATCGCTTAATTCGTAGTCATTAAAAAAAGAATAATGCAGACTTCACTAACACAAATGTTCAAACTAAAGTTGCCCATCATTATGGCACCCATGTTTTTAGTTTCGAATGAGGCAATGCTACAAGCAGCGATGCGATTTGGGATTATGGGAACATTTCCTTCTTTAAATTATCGAAAAGAAGGTGAACTTGAAGAACTTTTACAAAAACTTAACACCTATCGTGATTCAAATAAATGTATTGGAAATTATGGTGTAAATTTAATTGTTCAGCAAACAAACCCGTTATATAAAAAACATTTGGAAGTTTGCGTTAAAGCAAAAGTTCCATTATTCATTACCAGTTTAGGAAATCCAAAAGAAGTGATTACGCAGGCACATGCCTATGGAGGAAAAGTTTTTTGTGATGTTACCAATCTTAAACATGCTGAAAAATGTGCATCACTTGGATGTGATGGATTTATTGCTGTTGGACTAGGAGCTGGTGGTCATGCGGGACCGTTTCCAAATATGATATTAGTACCTGCGCTTCGCAAAAAATTTCCAGGAGTACCTGTAATTGCAGCAGGAGGTGTTGCAACAGGCGAAGGAATACTTTCCATGTTAGCTCTTAATGCATCAGGCGTTAGTATAGGCACACGATTTATTGCATCAACAGAAGCACAAGTATCACCCGCTTACAAACAAGCAGTTGTTGATTCAGGAATGGAAGACATTGTACTTACAGAGCGACTTTCTGGCACTCCGTGTACAATAATAAATACTCCTTATGCAAAAAAACTTGGAACCAAACAGAATTGGTTTGAGAAATTTATGAGTAAAAATTCTACAACCAAAAAATATTTTAAAATGCTAATTCAAATTCGAGGAATGCAGAAACTTGAAGATGCGGTTAAGCCTGGAAATTATAATAATCTTTGGTGTGCGGGGCAAACTGTTGAGTTGATTCATGATATTCTTCCTTGTGAAACAATACTTTTAAATTTAAAGAAAGAATTAGAGCAATCATGGAAAGAATTATCGGATGATTTGAATTAAAAAAATGGAAATGGAATTAGGCTCAATATTAAAGAAAGCACAATCATCTGGATTATATCGCAGGTTGATCAATTTAGGTTTGTGGAGAATGATTCCTTTCAATGGCCCGCATAAATTTAAAGTTTTAGAAATAAAAGACCATTCACTCACTATAAACGTTCCTTATATTCGTAAAAATAAAAATCATGTAAACGGGATACATGCATGTGCACTTGCTACAGTTTGTGAATACATTAGCGGATTAAGTTTATCGCGTGAATTATCCTCTAAAGAATATAGAATCATTCTAAAAGAAATCCAGATGGTTTACCATTATCAAGCAAAGATGAATGCTTTAACCACTTTTAGTTTACCACCTAATGAAATAGCGCAAATCCGTGAAGAGTTAAAAAATAAAGATGCAACCTTTCGTCGTTTTACGGTTGAAGTTTATGATGATATGAAGTACCATATTTGTACTGGAACTATTTTTTGGCAGATAAAACCTTGGAGTAAAACAAAAACTACAGTTTAATATTTAAAGATTCAGTAGCTTTTAATATTCCACCAACAACGGATAAATAAGCTTTAGCAATTTTTGCTTTTATTGGTTTTTGGCGACTCATCATTATATCAACTTCGCCAATAAAATTTTTCCAGTTAGAATCATTTAAGCAATCGAGAGCAACTGAAATTGTTGGAGTTAATGAATGTGCAGTATGCCACCATCCGCAAGGGATAAACAAAGTTTCGCCTGGACCAACAACAAATTTAAGTGGAGTTGCCTTTGCCCAAAGCGGAAATTTTTTCAGGTCTGGATTTATTTGATCATCAATTAAAGACACCCAAGGATTTTGAGGATCAGGGTATACATATTCGGTTTGGCTTGGAGGAATAACAGTAAATTCTTTTTGCCCATAAATCTGAGTTATAAATGCATGAAGGCACATATAATCATAATGCATATATGGAAATTGGCCTCCAGGACTGCCAAAGAAAATTTCTAACATATCAGCAGCTCCTAAAAACTGGGAGGGTAATAATTTACTATAAGCTCTATCAGGGGTAGCATATTTTAAACGAGGAGAAACATCTTTTACTAATTCAGGGTAATCGCGATCGATTTGAATTTTGCATGGATAAGGAGCTGGATTTTCTTCTGTCCCAGCTAGCATTATGTCAATAAATTTGCCTAATTTATACCACTTGCCTTGTACTTTAACATCACGATTTCCGTATTTTTCCTTAAAAAATTCAGGAGTAAATTTATTGTGAGCAGGCCAATCCTTGCTTCCGTCACCTATAACTACAGGATAATTAGCAAAAAGATGATCCTTTGCAAACTCTTCATAGGAGAGGCCATATTTTTTTTCTAATACGATGTTCCCTAAGCGGGCTAATTCTACTATTTTTGTTGCCATGGTAAAAGATAAATTTAATTATTCGAAAATAAAAAACTATATTAATATTTTGGATGAAGTCCTGATTTTTATTGCCATTTGCCAATACTAGTTTAAATTTGTTAATTAAATTAAAATTTTAATCCAATGAAGAAATTATTATTATTCGTTTTAATGAATTGCTTAGTATCATTTACTAACGCTCAAACAATTGCTCCTACAAGTGAAGAGGAATATACTATGGGTCTTGTTGGATATAAAATGTTTCTTCGTATGGGAGTTGAGATTAAGCAAGGGTATAAGATTAATCAATTAGCGGAATATGAATATGCTGAGCGTAAAGCAACTTTTAAAGGCCTTTTTCGTCCGGGAGAACAAAAACCTTGTGCTATTATAATGATTTATTCAAAATCTCGTGGTGCTCCAGAATATTATTGTATTCCAACTCTCGACGCACCTGAAATTTATTGGGATCGTTTTAGAACCAGTTTAGCAGGCGAAACGGATAATCAACAAGAACAGTTACAGTTTTTTTGCTTCTCTCTTGCTAAAGCACTTGTCCTTTATAGTGGCAAATGAAACTAAAATGGATTATTTGGACAATCACTCTTTTACATTTATCCATTTCAGAAACTAATGGACAAAATGTAATAAAAGGTTTTTTTAACCTAAGCGGTCCAGAGAGATGGTGGGTTTTAGGTCATTTACATGTTGCAATTCCAGCATTAAAAATTACAAAGGAAGCAATATTCACGACTGATAGCATGCTGAAAAATAGTGCTTTAGATCAATTTTCGAGAGGAGGAAGAATTGATGCTTTTCGACATATTTATTGGATGGCAAGGCTATCTCAACGAATTGGTGAAAAAAAAACTAGAAGCTTAGGAGTTGCCCATGAAAAAGGAAATTATAAATCATTTTTAAAAGGTAAAGAAGAAGATTTAGAACTCCCCGATTCAGTTTCTGGAGTAATGGATTTACACAATAATGAAATAGGAATTTTTATAGGAAAATCAGTTAATCACTTATCCATGCAACTAGTTAAAGAAGATGTAATTAAATGCATACATAAAGGTGATGCTGTTATTCTAAAAAGAAATCGTTTAGGACAATTAATTACTTGTGAAGGTGAAATTGTAGAAATGAAAGACGTTTGGTTATTGCCACTTTGTTTAGTTAACTCTAATTATTAGCCGTGATTCACTCCACATTCATTTAAAACTACTCATTATTTTTAACTTTGTAATTCTCCCTAATTAGATATGAAAAGAATAATCACCCTAATAAGTTTAATCTTTTTTTGCATTTCATTAACCTATGCACAATCTGAAAAAAAATCTGGAATAAATTTCAGAGATATTACATTTAATGAGGCAATTGCGCAATCCAAAATAGAACATCTTCCAATATTTTTAAACGGATTTGCATCATGGTGTCACTTTTGTGAATTTATGAAAGACAGTGTTTATACTGACAAAGAAATTGGCGATTATTTCAATAAAAATTTTATCTCTATAAAATTAGACTTAGAAAAAGAAGGAAAAGAATTAAACAACAAACTACGTGCATCAAGCTTTCCGCAAATTGTGTTTTTTGACTCAACAGGAGAAGTTTTACATCGTGTTGCAGGTCAAAAACAAAAAGCTGCTTTTTTGCAATTAGGTAAAGATGCATTAGATCCAATAAAACAATTTCGCACTTATGATAATAAATACAAAATGCGTAAATTGAGTGATGATGAAGCGCCTATATATTTTAGATTATTGTCAGGCGCAGCAATTGAATACCAACCAACGATAAATAATTATTTGATGAGGGTTCCAGATTCATCTTTTACTTCCATAAATACTTGGAGAATAATAAATGAGTTTTTACGAGATGTTGATATGCCATCCATGAATAAATTTATGGAGTTCAGAAGTGGATTTGCTAAGAAGTATACAACTGATAGTGTAGATAATAGAATACTTGCGAATTACAATGCGTCCTTAATGATGTTAGTTCAAAAACTTGACACAATCACCTACAATTCGATGATTGAAAAGCTGAAAGTTTCTAAACTCGATTTAGCTCCTAAAGTTATTGCGTATGCTGAAATCAACAAAAATAAATTGAAATCGAACTGGACAGAATATCAACGATTAGCTCCGTCATTTATTGAAGAATTTTGCAAAACAGATCATCGTAGGATGAATGAAATAGCATATACTATTTATGAAAGAGGGCAAGGAACTCCTATTTTAGAGCAAGCGGAAGGATGGTCGAAAAGATGTATTGCGATGGTTGATAATTACAAATACAATTCTACATACGCAGCTATTTTATTTAAATTAAACAAGAAACCAGAAGCAATACAAGCTATTAATCATGCTCTAGAATTAGGAACAAGAATAGGCGCTGACACTAAAACAGCGATATTATTGCAAGAGAAAATTCAAGAGTTGCCTGATTAAAAAAAATAAATTAATAAACTTTTTTTCCTGCCAGAAACGTATTCAAAACTTTTATTGAAAATAATTCTTTCTCACTTGCTGACATTAAGTCCTTTTCAAGAATTACAAAATCTGCGAATTTACCTTTTTCTATACTACCCTTTTCATGCTCTTCAAAGTTGCTGTATGCAGCCCAGATAGTCATTGAACGTAAAGCCTGTTCACGTGATAATGCATTTTCTTTTTGAAAACCTTTATCAGGAAATTGTTTTTGGTCCTTACGAGAAACTGCGGCATAAAATCCAAAGAGCGGATTTATATCTTCAACAGGAAAATCACTACCGCCTGCTACCATTCCATTTTGTTTTAACAAATTATTGTACTGATAAGCATCTTTAATCCTTGAAGCACCAATACGGTCTTCTGCCCAATACATATCACTTGTTGCATGCGTTGATTGAATAGAAGGAATAATAGAACAATCACCAAATTTATGTAAATCGCTCGCATCAACAACTTGAGCATGTTCGATACGCCAACGCAAATTATTTTTCGCTTTTAAATTTTTAGCATAAATATCAAGTATTAATCTATTCGTTGAATCACCGATACAATGAGTATTAAGTTGGAATCCCAAATTGATAGCAACCTTTGCAAGAGTTTCGATTTTATCAATATTGCTTAATAAAAAACCAAAATGATTGGGCAAATCTGAGTAAGGTAGTAACATACAGGCACCACGAGAACCCAAAGCACCATCACCATACAATTTAAATGAACGAACATTTAAAAAATCTGTTTTGTATTTTCCATTTTTTTTATAATATTCCACGTTAGCAGAATCATACATTACCATTGCATAAATTCTCATTTTAAGAACATCAATATGTTGTAATGAATCTAGTCTATTAATTACTTTATAATCCAATCCTGCATCATCAACAGTAGTTAAACCTACCGCAAAACAATTTTTTTGAGCATCAGCTAATGATTTTGCTTCATTCTCAAGCGAAGGCTCTGGAATTTTGTTTTTCACAAGATCTACTGCATTGTCAATTAATAATCCTGTTAATTGATTTTGAGATTGTATAATTTCTCCTCCATTGATTTTTGTTGTGATGGTAATCCCTGCCAAGTCGAGTGCTTTTTGATTGCATAGAGCTGCATGGCCATCGATTCGCATTAAAAAGACCGGAACATTTGGAAAAAGACTGTCTAGCTTATTTTTAGTTGGATATTGCTTTACATTCCAGTCATTTTGATCCCACCCACGTCCAAAAATCCATCCCATGAAACGACGGTCTTTATACTTTGCTAATGTATCTACAATCTCATCGAACGATTTTGTGCCAACGAGCCATGTTTTTTGAAGATCAATGGCATAACCATAAAAATGACAATGAGCGTCAATAAATCCTGGATAAACATACTTCCCTTTTAAGTCAATTTTATTTTTAAAATTAAGTTTAAGGATTTCTGAGTTAGTACCTACGGAAATAATTTTTCCATCCTTGACAGCAAACGCTTCTACAATTGTAAATGCACTATCAACAGTATAAACTTTACCATTAAAATAAACTTCATCTACATTTAAAGTAGATTTACAAGAAAAAAAGCATGAAAATAAAAAGAGACATATGAAAAAATAAAATCGATATTTATTATTAAAACTAAAATTCATTTTATTATAAAATTTCTTTGTGAAAGTATGCTGGTGAAGCCTGAGCGATTGGCGTAATTGTAATGTCATTTAAAACAACATGTGCTGGTCGGCTAGCAGCGAAATAAACTACTTCTGCGATATCTTCGGCTACTAACGGCTTATAACCTTGATAAGTTTGTGCTGCACGTTGCGCATCTCCCTTATATCGTACAAGAGAAAATTCTGTTTCTGCTGCTCCTGGATTAATTGCGGTAACTCTAATTCCGTGAGGTAACATATCAATACGCATAGATTTAGAAATTGCGTCAACAGCATGTTTTGTTGCGCAATAAACGTTGCCTTTTGAATAGGCTTCTTTTCCCGCTATAGAACTCATGTTAATTACATGTCCCTTTCCTTGTTGAATTAGCCAAGGCAAAACAACACGACTTACGTATAACAATCCCTTTACATTAGTATCAATCATCATATCCCAATCTTCAATATTTCCTTCTTGTATAGTTGATAATCCTTGAGCGAGCCCAGCATTATTTACTAGAACATCGATTTGTTTTAAATCGTGAGGGATTGCATTTAACTCTGCGGCAACTGCAACTTGATCACGCACATCAAACACGGCAGCGTAAACACGTCGTTCATACGTTTTTCTGATTATGTCGTCCAGTTCATCTAGTTTATCTTTTCGCCGTCCTGTTATGATTACATCGTAACCATGTTCTGCGAATTTAAGTGCGATGGCTCGTCCGAAACCGGAAGTAGCACCAGTAATTAAAGCAATGGGCATTATTAATTATTTTTAACTTGTTGAATGATTGAGTTTACTGTTTTTATATCCGAAAGAAAAATAAATTACTAAACCTATTAATAACCAAATTGTAAATCCAATCCAGTTATGCACACGAATTTGAGCCATGAGATATAAGCATGTTAAAATTCCAAAGACAGGTATTACTGATAAATTTCTTTTGATGCTAAACCAAGATAGAATTCCGTAAACAACGAAGAATATAAACATTGGTATTGCATCCAATTTAGAAAATGGATTCATATTTTCATGCGCCCAATTTTGCTGATAAAATCCAACATAAGAAATTATTAGAAGGAAAGAAAAAGGAACAATTAATTTTCCATTTAAATAAGGAACTTTAAATTTACGAGGAAGATCGGGTTGATTTTGCAACATAAGAACTCCACCACAAACCAGAATAAATGCAAACAAAGTTCCAATAGAACATAGATCCACAACAGTATCCATATCGATAAAGAAAATTGGAATTCCGACTAACAATCCTGTAACAATAGTTGCAAAACTAGGAGTACCAAATTTAGGATGAACGCGCGAAAATGCTTTAGGCAACAATCCATCTCGGCTCATACTCATCCAAATTCGTGGCTGGCCTAATTGAAAAACTAGTAATACACTTGCCATTGCAACAACAGCGCTAACAGAGATAACGCCACTAATCCAATTTAATCCAATACGTGAGAAAACAAAAGCTAAGGGGTCGTTAACGCGAAGTTCCTTATAATTTACCATGCCAGTTAAAACGAGGGCAATGAGGATATACAAAACAGTGCAAATTATTATTGAATACATCATTCCTCTTGGAAGATCGCGTTGTGGATTATGACATTCTTCGGCAGTAGTTGAGATAGCATCGAATCCTATATAAGCGAAAAAAACTGCTGATACGCCAGCCAAAACACCACCAATTCCTTCAGGTAAAAAAGGAGTCCAATTAACGGGATTTACGTAAAAGAATCCTAAAATAATTACCATAACTACAACTACCATTTTAATAGCAACCATAATATTACTTGCATTTCTAGTTTCTTTTATACCACGATAAACTAACCAAGTAATTAGAATATTTATTACAAGAGCTGGGATGTCAAGAATTATTTTTATTCCTGCTACAACTGGAGCAGACATCCACGCTAAATAACCTTCGCCAGTAAAAATTAAGGGATCTGCTCCTACTTGTTGAGCAGCAACCCAAGCGCGTTTGGCAGAGAAAAAATCAATACCTGTCCAAGCAGGAAGAATAATACCATGAGGAAAACCTAAACTTGGGATGCTAATATGAGCTAAAAGAGTTGTAAAATATCCTGACCAAGAAATTGCGACAACAATATTTCCGATAGCATATTCCATTATTAGCGCCCAGCCAATAATCCATGCAAAAAGTTCACCGAAGGCTAAATACGAATAAGTATAAGCAGAACCTGAAACAGGCACCAAACTTGAAAACTCAGCGTAACAAAAAGCTGCAAAACCGCATGCTATAGCAGTAAAAAGAAATAGGAAAACAACACCAGGACCGCCATCGGCGCTCGCTTGACCAATAGTACTAAAGATACCGGCGCCAATAATAGCAGCAATACCAAATGCAGTTAAATCGCGTACCCCTAAATGTTTTTTTAGAGCACCATGTTCACCAGAATTACCATCAGCAATTTGCTTTAAAATTTGGTGAACGCTTTTCTTTCGGAATAGATTCATAGAATGGCTAATGTAGTAATTTGAACAATATGAAGGAATCCTCTTCGCAACAAACCAAAAACCCAACGAATTAGCTGGAAGAATTAAAAATGAATCATGTACAATTAATAATATTTAAAAAATGAAATAGTATTTTCATTAAACTTTGAATATTTTAGCTAATAAGAGCCTTAATAATTGAAAAAGGCAGTAATAATAAAAGGAAAGAATAATGTTTAGGATCATAAATTTTATAGAAACAACAACCAGTCTATAATTTGATTGATCTAAAAAAATAACAGCAAATTTTTAATTGTGAGATTAAATATTTATTTAATTAAAAGAATCAATTTATACTTCGTTTTTTCACAAAACAAACTGAAATTGCTAGCATAAACATTGCGGGCATTTTGAAACGAACAAGATTCCCTATGACAGGAATTGTGAATCCTATCGCCATTAAAAGCAATAAGGATATAAATAAAAATAATAAAGAAAACGGCGAATCAAAAATCGTTAACACTTTTCGAAAAATGAAAAGATAAGCCATAACAAAAATGATAATTACTGAATCCCAAGAAATGGGTAGCATCCAAAATGATTTTAATTCCCATTGAAGCGGATTCACAAATGCAAATAGAATTGATTGTGGTATTCTTTTAAGAAAACTTAATGCTTCAGGTGCAAAGCAAACAGGATTTATTAAACTATCTGCACCTGAAAAAACAGCATTACGAAGTAAATTTAACCTTTGTCCAAATAAATAAGAAGGCAAGTCATATTGAGGGAAGAATTTGCCAATAATTAATAACTCAATCAATCCGCCAACATATATAGAAATAAAAATCCATTTAAAATTCCAATCACTCATTTTCTTTATGACGACCAATGCAAATAATCCTGGAAGTAGAGCAAGAAACAAATAAGACTTTATAGCAAACACAAAAGCTGATGATACAATAAAATAAACGACATTTCTAATCGAATAATTATTGTACATAACTTGAATATTTCGAATTAATATGCCAAAAACAAAAAGCCAAAGTGATTCTTTTGATAAAGCAGAACCAAAAATTAAGACGCTTGGCAGTAAAAATGGAATAAATTTTAAAAACGTACTATTGTTATGCAATTTTTCAGAATCAATCTTTTGATGATATTCATCAATAAAGCAATTATAAAGACATAAAAGTCCGAAGTAAGCTGCGAAATTAATCCAGATAATTTGAACATACACATCACCAAAAGAAATCATTCGAATTAATAAATTAAAAATTAAAAAAGTTCGATTATCATTGAAGTATGGGTTATAAGTAAAAGCATTCCAATGCTCCATGTTATTTAATATATCCGACTGAGAAATCCCAATAATTGACTTGAAAAAATCAATTGGTGAGTTTTTTAAAAATATAAAAATGGAGTTTGTATCATGCCAATATTCGAGCATGTCTCCCTGTTTATAATAATCACGATAAATTAACCACAATGAGAAACCAAAACAGCATTTAACAATAAAATAAGCAATTGAAATTACGACGGAAATATTACTAATTTGAAATTTTTTGATTTTAAAAATCAGCCAGCAAATTATAAGCAAATGAATAGCCGCTAGCATATTTATTTATAAAATAAAAATTTTTTAATTTTTAATGGACAATAAGTCGTCCATTTACTTTCGCTCAAAGTAAATACCGCAAAAAGAAAGAATGAAAGTGCGGGAACTTTATATCGTACAATTGCACCTAAAATTGGAGTAACTAATCCTATCAATACAAAAATTATTATGCTAAAATAAATAGCTAAATAAAATAATGGTTTTGGGTTACTAATCGACTTCTTCCTCATCCCAAAAATACATAACAAAGAAAATATTACTATTAATGTATTTTCTATAGATGCGATTACAATTAGTGGGCTTTTAGATTCTCCTAAATATGGTCTTAAAAAGGTAACAGAAAAAGCTTGAGGGCTATTTTTTAAGAGGGAAGAGGTGGTTCCCTCCAAACTATTTAATTTAATAAGACTATTTGCTTGTTGAACAATTGCTACTTTGTAAAATTCATTTTGTTTGGCGCTTAAAAGTTCAGGTACATTTTTATGTGCAAATGTAAAAGCTACATTAAAAAGTAATACTAAATAGATTCCATGTATTATTAAAGCCTTTACCCCCTTTGATAACTTCCATTTTTCGCATATTATCCAAGTTAATACACCTGGAATAACTGCAAAGAAGACATAAGATTTTATGCATAGTAATGAAAAACTAAAAAAAATAATACCCAAAACCCGTAAAAAATTCAAGTGCTGATCACGCAAATAGATATGAATAAGATATAATAACATACCAATAGAAAATATTAAAAATGCTTCTTTAATCATTCCAGAACTCCACAATAATGTTGAAGGCATTAAATAAACTAAAATAATCATCAAGAATTCTCTTCTAGGAAGTACTGAATTAAATATCCTAAAAAGCCCGGTTAGACCCATCATCGAAAGAAAACACATAATAATAGCATGCGGAAAATAAGTGCCAAAAGAAAAAAATCGAAATATCGTATTTAATCGAATCATTGTCCGACTATCATTAAAAATCATTTCACTATTAAACCAATTATGCATAGAATCATAATAATTCCATAGGTCGGGGGCGTTGGCGGTAATACCAGTTAACATTCGAATAAAATCCAAAGGATGGCTGAAAGCGGTATTATAAATTATGGCCGAATCATCATAATATTTGAAAATATCGGCGTGTTCACGATCTGGATAAAAGCGGGTATAAATCAGATAAAGCACAATGGCTGCAGCAATTTTCATCAAAAAAAGCAGCTGAAATGTCCTTGTTTTTACCGTATCGGAAAGGAACAAAGGCATTTTCCTAATGATTATCAGGAAAATAAGGATATAAATTATGGAAAACGCTATTTCTAACATTGTAGTCAAAGGTATAAAAACAGATGAGCCAAGATTCTATAACTTTGCACCATTATAAAATCTATTAAAACCTTATTTTGATGTCAACTGCTACAGAAGAGCAAATCACAACTGAAACCGCAAGCAAACTTGGTTTATTGCCAGAAGAATTCGAAAAAATCAAAAACATACTTGGTCGGTCCCCAAATTTTACAGAGTTAAGTATTTTCTCAGTAATGTGGTCAGAGCATTGTTCATATAAAAATTCAATTACGTGGCTTAAAACTTTGCCAAAAGATGGCCCACATATGCTTGCGAAAGCTGGAGAAGAAAATGCGGGATTAGTAGCAATTGGCGACGGGTTGGCGTGTGCTTTCAAAATTGAATCTCATAATCACCCATCAGCTATCGAACCGTATCAAGGAGCAGCTACTGGAGTTGGTGGAATAAATCGCGATATTTTTACGATGGGAGCTCGTCCTATTGCTCAA
>Ga0114969_10000605_pt1 | contig 30953 bp, 24 predicted proteins | sample M_130807_MF_Meta_FD_87316 | JGI IMG/M metagenome (GOLD analysis project Ga0114969, IMG submission 87316) | Freshwater microbial communities from Lake Montjoie, Canada to study carbon cycling - M_130807_MF_MetaG | ecosystem: Environmental > Aquatic > Freshwater > Lake | place: Lake Montjoie...
AGTTGGTGAACCTCGCGTTCTTCAAACTCAACGCCGTCATCGGGGTCACCTTCCTCGTCGTCACCGCCGTCGAGGTCGTCTTCCCGTGGTTCTCGGTGAAATGGATCGGCGGCCCCCTGTTCTGAACGTTGCGCTTCCACCCCGACGCCGCGTCCCTAACCTCGCCCCATGTCCTCTGCATTCTCGCTCGCCGGCAAGACCGCCCTCGTCACCGGGGCCGGCTCGGGCATCGGCCAGGCCATCGCCGAACGCTTCGCCGCCGCCGGGGCCGTCGTCTGGATCGCCGATGTCGATGCCGCCGGCGGCCACGCCACCGTCGCCCGCATCCGCGAGGCCCGCGGCACCGCGGAGTTCGTCCGCCTCGACGTCTGCCGCGATGCCGATTTCGACGCCGCCCTCGTCCTTGTGCCCGTCGTGGACGTGCTGGTGTGCAACGCCGGCATCGGCCACGTCGGCACCGTACTGACCACCACGCCGACCGACTTGGAACGGATCTTCGCCGTCAACGTCCACGGGGCGTTCCGCACCATGAAGGCCTGGTTGCCCGGCATGGTGTCGCGCGGCCGTGGCTCGGTGGTGCTGACCGCGTCGACCGCGGGCCTCGGCGGGCTGGTGGACCGGTTCGCCTACGCGACCAGCAAGCACGCGGTGGTGGGCATGACCCGCAGCGCGGCCCTCGACGTCGCCCGGACCGGCGTGCGCGTGAACTGCGTCTGTCCGGGCCGGGTGGAAACGCCGTTCGTCCGCTCCCGGATCAACGAGTACCCGGATCCCGCGGCGGCGTACCGCGACATGGCCTCGACCCAGGCACAGGGCCGGATGGGGCAACCGGACGAGGTCGCTGCGGCCGCCCTGTTCCTGGCGAGCGACGAGGCGAGCTTCGTGACGGGCTCGGCATTGGCGGTGGACGGCGGGTGGACGGCCGGCATGTTCCCGCAGAAGTAGGCGCTACCGTCCCGGGGCGATGCGTTCGAGGATCATCTCGACGGTTTTCTCGAGGCTTCCCTGGTTTGCGCTCACCACGGCCTGGCCGCGTTGGCCGAGGGCCAGGCGTTCGGCGGGATCGGCGAGAAGCCGTTCGACGGTGCGTTCCAGTTCGGCGGCATCCGCCACTTGCACCGCGCCCTTGCGGTCGACGAACTGCGGCACGATCTGGGGGAAATTCTGCATGTTCGGACCGAACACCACCGGCTTGCCGAGCGCGGCCGGCTCGATCGGGTTCTGCCCGCCTTCCGCCGTGAGGCTCTTGCCCACGAACACCAGGTCCGCGCGGGCGTAGAAGAAGCGCAGTTCGCCCGTGGTGTTCACCAACAGGCACTGGAGGTCGTCGCCGCGCCGCTGCATCCGCGGGGTGACCTCGGTGCGGTAGGCAAACCGCACGCCCCTCGACGCCAGCATGTCGCCCACCTCGCGCCCCCGCTCGTGGTGGCGCGGCACCAGGACCAGGAAGAGTTTAGGGAAACGCGCGCGGAGACGCGACGCGATGTCGGCCAGGATCGCTTCCTCGCCGGCGTGGGTGCTCCCGCCGACCAGTACCAGCGCGTCCGCGGGTACGCCCAACTGCGCGAGCAACGCGTCGATGTCCACCAACTTCCGCTCGTCGAGCCGCGCCGCGTCGAACTTGAGGCTTCCCACCACGCGGACCGCCTCGGGCCTGCATCCCAACTCGACGAGCCGGGCCGCGTCCGACGGGTTTTGCGCGCCCACCCCGTCGAATCCGGCGAACAAGGGCCGGAACAGGAAACCAAAACGGCGGTAGCCGCGGTACGAGCGCTCGGAGAGCCGGGCATTGACGAGAAAATGCGGGATGCCACGACGCTGGAGCGCCCACAGGAAAATCGGCCAGATCTCCGCCTCCACCAGCACGACCGCCTCGGGATTGATCGTGCCCATGGCGCGTTGCACGTGTTTGCGGCGATCGATCGGGTAATAGATGCGCGAGACGTGGGACGGGAGATGCTTCTCGAGTTCCGCCATGCCGGTGGACGTGGTGGTGGACACCACGATCTTGTGGTGCGGGATGCGTGGCTCGAGGGCCCGGATCAGCTGGGTGCAGAGATTCACCTCGCCGACCGAAACCGCGTGCAGCCAGACCACGTGGCGGTTCGTCAGCGCCTGCTTGAGCCGGTGGTCGTATTTCCCGAATCGCTGGCCGAACCCGTCCTCCCAATTCCCCCGCCGCACCATCTTGAGCAAATAGAAAGGCGCGCCGAGCACGAACCCGATGTTGAAAAGGATGTTATAAAACCACCGCATTGACGCCTTCCGTGATGCCGCGCGAGCCACGAGCCTACCCACCATCCACCGGGTGGGGACAACCATTTCGAACCCGCGCGGCCCGGAATGCCGCACGAATCATTCCGGGTTGCCCCGCCGAGTGCGGAATGGGACCACGACCCGCGACACCATGCCCCGGATCGGGAAAAACGAAAGCCGCGCGCGGCGGCAGCGGCGCGTTTCGGTGGGGACGGCGGGGCCCGTGGGCGACACGTCTTCGGAGGGCGGATCCAAGGAAGGCCGCACGCGCCCGCCTCCGGACCTCCGGGGCCGCGGACAAGCGGCAGGGTTTGGGATTTCCCGCCGCGCGGCGGGTCGGCTAGGTTTTCCGCGCATGAAGCGATTTCTCCGGCCCATTGTCCTGATGTTGTCGCTCGCCGCGGTCCCGGCCTCCCAGGCCGCCGACGAGATCGCGAAGGTGCCCCGCTTTTCCGTCGGCAACATGGACCGGTCGGTCGACCCCACCGTCGACTTCTACCGGTACGCCACCGGCACCTGGCTGAAACAGAACCCGGTGCCCGCCGACAAGTCGCGTTGGAGCGGCTTCGAGGAATTGCAGGAGCGCAATTGGCAACTGATCCACGCGTTGCTCGATGACGCGGCCCGGCACACCGGCAACCGCGAGCGGCGGGAGGTCCGGCAGGTCGGCGCGTTCTACAAGTCGTCGATGGACACCAACCGTCTCGAGGCACTCGGTTTCCATCCGCTGGACGGGGACCTTCGGCGGATCGCGCGCATCCGGACGACGGACCAATTGTTCCGGCTGCTCGGCGACCTGCACGAACGCGGCGTGGGAGGGATGTTCGGCGGCAGCGTGGTTCCCGACGCGAAGAACAGCAGCGTGTACCAACTGAAACTCGGGCAAGGCGGGCTCGGGTTGCCGGACCGCGACTACTATCTCTCGGACGGGTTCGCGAAACAGCGCGAGGCGTACCGGGCCCACGTCGCCAAAATGCTTTCGTTGCTGGGCGACCCCGCCGCGGAAGCCGTGGCGGCCGCCGCCACCGTCCTCGATCTCGAGACCGAGTTGGCCCGGGCCTGCAAGAGCCGCGTCGAAATGCGCGACCCCGACGCCAACTACAACAAGCTCCCGCTCGCGGAAATCGAGCGCCGGATGCCCGCGATCCACTGGCGCGCCTATCTGGACGCGTCCCACGTCGCGCGGCCCGCCGACGTGAATCTGGGCCAGACGAATTTCTTCGCCGCCCTCGACCGCATGGTGGCCACGCGGCCGCTCGCGGACTGGAAGACCTACCTGCGCTGGCATCTGGTGCTGTCGTCGGCGCCGTTCCTTCACGCGGTGGCCGAACGGGAATCGTTCGCTTTCTACGGTACCGTCCTCCGCGGCCAACCCCAGCAGGAACCCCGCTGGCAGCGCGCCGCGAAGACCATCGACGGCAGCATCGGCGAGGCGCTCGGCGCCCTCTACGTCGAGAAACATTTCCCGCCCGCGGCCCGGGCCCGCATGGCCGCGATGGTCGACAATCTCAAGGCCGTCTTTCGCGACCGTCTGGGCCGGCTCGAATGGATGTCGCCCGACACCCGCCGCAAGGCATTGGCCAAATTCGACCGGTTCACCCAGAAGATCGGGCATCCGGAGAAGTTCCGGGAATACCGGTTCCGCATCGCGCCGGACGACCTGCTGGGCAACGTGCAACGGGCATCGGTGTTCGAGTCGCGCCGGGAAGCGGCGCGCGTCGGCAAACCGGTCGACCGCAGCGAATGGCACATGACGCCCCAGACGGTGAACGCGTATTTCAACCCGTTGCAAAACGAGATCGTGTTCCCGGCGGGCATCCTCCAACCGCCGTTCTTCGACCTCGATCTGGACGATGCGGTGAACTACGGGGCGATCGGCGTGGTCATCGGGCACGAGATCACGCACGGCTACGACGACCAGGGCCGGAAGTACGATGCGGACGGGAATCTGAACGATTGGTGGACGGAGGCGGACGCGAGGGAGTTCCAGTCCCGGGCGCAGAAGTTGGTGGAGCAATACGGCACCTACGAGGCCCTGCCGGGCAAGCACGTGAACGGGTTGCTGACCCTCGGCGAGAACATCGCGGACCTTGGCGGCACCAGCATCGCGTACGAGGCCCTCCAGCGGGCCCTGGCCAAGGATCCGTCGGGCCGCCGCACCATCGACGGCTTCACGCCGGAACAGCGCTTCTTCCTGTCGTTGTCGCAACTCTGGCGCACGAACTGGCGGGAGGCGGAACTGCAACGGCGGCTGACGGTCGACCCGCATTCGCCGGGCCAATACCGGGCGGTGGGCCCCCACGTGAATCTCGACGAATTCCACGCGGCGTTCGGCATCCGCGCCGGCACCCCGATGTTCCGCAAGGAATCGGACCGGGCGAGGATCTGGTAGGGCTCAGGCCTTCTTGGGCGCGAGCCGGACGCGCATCTGGGCGATCCACTCGAGCTGGGGCGGGAAGAGGTAGCGGAGTTCGACGAGCTCGATCTCCCTGCGGGCTTCCTCGACGCGTCCCCGGGCGATCGCGCAGTCGAGGCGCGCGACGTGGTAAAAGGTCTGCTCCTGCTCGTCGAGGGTGGTCAGTTGCAGTTTGTCCAACTGGGACGCGGCATCCGCATGGCGTCCCAACTGCGCGAGGGCCAGGGCGTGGTTGATGCGCGCGATGGGCGATTCCGGCGCCTTGTTGAGGACGGCGAGGGTCAACTTCACGGCCTCGGTGGCATTGCTCCGGGTGATCAGGAGCGCGGCCGCGTGGTTGTTGGCGAGCACCAGATTGTCCGGCGCCAATTGGTGGGCCTTGTCGCAGGCGGCGACCAGCAGGGCGGTCTCGTGGGTGTCGTGCGCGGCCCGTGCCATCTGCTGCCAGAACACCAACTTGTCGCCCATCTCCTTCTCGAGCCCGCGGTACAACTGGCGGGCCGGCTCGGCATAACCGAGACGCTGGATCACCGTGGCGGCCTCGAACGCCAGCATGGCGTCCTCGGGCGGGTCTTTCAGGAGACTCTTGAACGCCGCCTCGGCCCGCGACGAGAAGCCGGCGCCGTGCTCAGCCACGCCCTCGAGATAGTAGCTATACCCGCTGAGGAAACGACTCAGGCGTTGGTTGTTCCGCAACTCCACGGCCACCGTCCGCACATCGTCCCATTTCTGGCCGGCGATGATCATCCGGCTGAGCAGTAGCCACAATTGCGATGAATTCTGGAAGGCCACCATCTGGGTCCGGCTGAAATCCACCGCCAGATCGTGCAAACCCAGGCGCGCCCAGACCCGGAGGAGCATCTCGGCTTCCGCGGCGGTCTGCGGCGGCGTCACGTAGTTCCGGGCCCGATCGATGGCCTGTTGCCGGCGGCCGATGAAATCGAGCAGCAGCCAGTAGCGGACGTGGTCGGTGATCCGGTCGGCGCGGAGCGCCTGGAGTCGCTGGAAGGTCTCGTCGAAGGCCGCGGTATCCATGCGCTGCGCCCGGACCGACAACTGGAGGCGGAGCGCGTTGGTCGCGAGGTCCGGCTTCGTGGTCGCTTCGGCCAAGGCCTTCGCGGCGGCCTGCATTCCCGCCGCCGGCCCCCACGCGGCGCCCCAGGCCGCGCGGTAGACCTGCAGCTCGGGAAACGCCCCGAACTGCGCCTCGTTCTTCTTCCACACGTTCCCGAATTCCTCCATGCGCCCCGACTCGAACAACGAGCGCGCCAGGATCGCGTTGCCCTGGGGCGTCAGCACGCGGTTGGTCGCCCCCAAGAGGCGCGTCACCGTGTCGTGGAGATCGTTCTTCTGGTAGACCGCGCACGCCAACTCCAGGTCCGCCTCGTTGGTCCCGGTCAGTCGCAGCAGCCAACCCGCCTGCGAGAGCGTGGGCCCGATCCACCGTTGCTCGAGTTTTTCCACGCCGTTGGCAAGCCGCAGGATGCCCCGGAAGCCCTCCGGATCGCCGAGATTGTTGGCGATGGCGGACGACCATGCCTGCAGCGCTTCCGACGTCCGGCCCTCCTCCGCGTGCCGAATCGCGGAATGCCGCAACGACCGCGCCTGCAGCAGGTCCAGACCGCTGACCTTCACGACCGGCATGAACCCGGGCGGCGAGGTGATCCACACCTTCGGCAACATGCCCGCGACCACCAAAACGAACACCGCCACGCCCGCCAGTGCCCAACGGAATTTCGGTTCGTCCCGGAGGATGCCCAGAAGACTGGTATCCCGTTGCTGGGTGCTGGCAAAACTGCCGGAACCCCGCCGTTTCCGCGTCCGCCGCCGTTCCGGAATGTCGCTCATGGATTGTGGGGTTGAGTTCGCCCGCCGTCGGCGGCCCGGGCAAGCCCGAACTTGACCCCGCTCCCGGCCCTTATCCGTCCGTCTCCCATCCCGCCCGGATCAGTCCGTCCCAATCGCGGAACACCCGATCCAGCGTGAATCGCCGCCGCACCGTCTCCAACCCGGCGTCGCGCCAACGTCCCCACCGCGCCGGATCCCCCGCCAAACCCGCCAGCAACGCCACGTACCCGGCCACGTCCCCCGGGGCCACCAAGCCCCCGTCGTGGTCGTGGGTCACGATCTCCGGCACGCCGCCCTCCCGCGACGCGATCACCGGCACCCCGACCGCCATTGCCTCGATCAATACCCGGCCAAAGGGCTCGGGCTTCGTCGACGTGTGCAGGAGCACGTCGAGACTCGACAACGCGCCGACGACGTCCGGCAGGAACGGGACGAACCGGACCCGCTCGCCGAGCCCATGGAGGCGCACGTACTCCTTCAAGTGCGCCGCGAACGGTTCGTCCTCGTTGAAGGCCCCGCCGATCACCACGAACTTGCCCGGCTTCCCTTCCCGTGCCCATGCCTTGGCCACCCGCAGGAAAACGTCCTGCCCCTTCCATGCCGTCAACCGTCCCACCACCCCGTACAACGGTTCCCCCTCCGCGATCCCGAGTTCCCGCCGCAATGGCCGGGTCCCGTCGCGCCGATAGCGTTCCGGCGAGATGCCGTTGTGGACGGTGCGGACCGATCCGGCGGGAATGCCCTCGCGGATCAACGCGTTCCTGCCGAATTCCGACACCGCCGCGAGGGTGGGCGCATGCCGCCGTGCCCGTGCCGCGAACACTTTTCGCACCGGCCAACCGAAGAAATCCGCCGACAGGATGTCGTTGACCCACCACAGCGTGCGGATCCCGAGGGCCTGTCCGGCCGCCCCGGCCGCGAAGTGATCCTTGTTGGTGCACGACAGCAGCACGTCGGGCCGCACCTCGGCGACCAGCGCCTTGAGCCGGTTGGTCGCGTGCTGCAATTCCCGCCATCCGCGGAACTTGGCCATGGGATCGAACCGTCGTCCCACCACCCGGAGTTCGTTCAATGCCGCCCCGAAGGCGTGCCCGCGCAATGGCCATCCCTGCGCGGCCATCGCCCGCGCCAACGGCCCGTCCGGCGCACACGCCACCGTCACGTCCCACGCGGCCCGGGCCGCCGGATGCCCCAGCAGGTCCACCACGTTCATTTCCGCGCCGCCCATCACCTTGCTGACGTGGTCGACAAGGAGAACGCGGGGACGACGGGGCGCTGGCACGGCGGGAGAGTGCCGTCGCACCGCCCCCCCGGTGAAGCCGAAACCCGTGGCCAATGGCTCCATGCGGTCCCGCCCGACGGGGGGCTCCACCATCGGGCCACGGGGCAACCAACGGAGCGGTTCTCCCGATGCGCCCGGCGCCAGGGGCGCGGGCCTCCTCCGGGTTGGCGCCCCGCGATTCGGGGCGTAGACTGCGACCGCGTGAGCAAGTTCTACGTCGAGGGAGGCGAACGCGCCGGCAAAGTGGGCGACCTGTTCGCCGCCGTGGCGCCGCGCTACGACCTCGTCAACGACCTCCAAAGCCTCGGCCTCCACCGGCTCTGGAAACGAAGGCTGGTCGCCCTCTCCGGCGCCCGCCCCGGGCTTCGGGCACTCGACGTCTGCTGTGGTACCGGCGACGTCGCCTTCGCCCTGGCCCGCAAGGGTGCCCAGGTCACCGGACTCGATTTCAGCGAACCCATGCTCGCGGTGGCCCGCCGCCGCGCGGCGGCGTCCGGCGCCGGCGCGCCCGATTTCGCCGTGGCCGATGCCTTGTCGCTTCCCGTCCCCGACGGTTCCAGCGACATCGTCACCGTCGCCTACGGACTCCGGAATCTGGCGGATCTGGATCGTGGCCTCGCCGAGTTGGCCCGGGTGCTCAAACCCGGGGGAACCTTGGCCGTGCTTGAATTCGGATGGCCCGACTGGGCCCCGTGGCGCTGGGTCTACCGGCTGTACCTGCGGCGGTTCGTGCCCGCTTTCGGCCGGCTCTTTTGCGGGGATGCCGACACCCATTCGTACATCCTCGCCTCGCTGGATCGTTACCCGGCCCAGCGCGGCGTCGACCAACGGCTCCGTGCCCTCGGGTTCCGGGACACCCGCATCCACAATCTCCTCGGCGGCGCGATGAGCATCAACGTCGGCACCCGTTGATGTCCGAAGGGAATTCCAAACCACGGCGCGGCGCGCTGGCGAATCCAGCCAACCGATTCCTCGCGCTCCAGCGAAGCCACGACGCGGATTTCGCCGACATCGATCCGGCCGAGGAACCGCTGCCCGTCACCCGGTTCCTCCCCGATGCAAGCCAGTCGGTCCTCTCGCGCAACGACAGCCCGGACGTCGGCTTCGCCTGGAGCGTGAATCCGTACCGTGGCTGCGAGCACGGATGCGCGTATTGCTACGCGAGGCCCACCCACGAGTACCTGGGCTATGGGGCCGGCATCGATTTCGAGAGCCGCATCCTTGTCAAACACGACGCGCCCGTCCTGCTTCGCGACGCGTTGTCGAAACCCTCCTGGACGCCGGAAGCGATTGCCTTGAGCGGCGTCACCGACTGCTACCAACCGGTCGAACGTCGACTCGGCCTGACCCGCCGCTGTCTGGCCGTCCTTGCCGAATTCCGCAATCCGACGGTCATCGTCACGAAAAACGCCCTGGTGGCCCGGGACATCGATTTGCTTTCCGAACTCGCGCGCCACCGGGCGGTCGCCGTCTTCGTCAGCCTGACGACCCTCGATCCCGGGCTGCGCTCGGTCCTCGAACCCCGCGCTTCCCCGCCGGCCGCGCGTCTGGAGGCAATCCGTCGCCTCGCGGACGCGGGCGTGCCGGTGGGCATCCTGATGGCGCCGATCATTCCCGCGATCAACGACCACGAGATCCCGCGGGTCGTCGAGGCCGCGGTCCGGGCCGGGGCGGCCTACGCGAGCTACACCCTGCTGCGTCTCCCGTTGTCGGTGCGGTCGGTGTTCCTCGAGTGGTTGCGCCGGCATTTTCCCGACCGCGAGGCGAAGGTCCTCGGCCAACTCCGCGAATTCCGCGACGGCGGCCTCAACGCGGCCGGGTTCGGCGACCGGATGCGCGGCACGGGCCCCGCCGCGGATCGACTTGCCACGTTGTTCGCCGTCGCCAAACGCCGCCATGGCATCGGAACGGCCTTCCCGGAACTCTCCGCCGCCGCCTTCCGGCGCGTGGAACCCGGACAACCCGAGTTGTTCTAGCCGGTCAAATCCCCAGTTCCACGATCCGCCGGTAAACGTCCGGTCCGATCGGCATCACGCTGAGCCGTGATTGGCGGATCAGGGGGATTTCCCGGGTGACCGGGTCCGTGCGGATTTGCTCCAGCGTCACCGCCCGGCGCAGGGATTTCCCGGGCTTCAGGTCGACCGCCGACCAGTCCCCTTCCTCCGCCGTGGGATCCGGATAGGCGGCACGGGAGACGGTGGCGATGCCGACGACGGCCTTGTCGGTCACGCTGTGGTAGAAGAGCACCAGGTCGCCCGGTTTCATGGCGCGGAGGTGAAGGCGTGCGGCGAAATTGCGGACGCCGGTCCAGGCGGTGCCGCCGTCCTTCACGAGGGATTCCCACGCGTAGGATGCCGGCTCCGATTTAACCAACCAGTGCTGCTTGGCCATGGGCGAAGCATCGCCGCGAAAGCGCGGGATGCCAACCGGAGCGTCTTGCCGAAGCGGAATGGGTGCACCGCCCCCGTGGCTGCCGCGGTGCCCGCGGCCCGCTAGGCGGCCGCCATGCGGCCGCGCGGTGCGGACGAGTACCGCAGGAAACTGTCGAGCAACAGCTGGACGCCGAAATTGTTGACGCCCGACCCGAAAAACACCGGGGACAATTTCCCCTCGAGGACCAACCCGTGGTCGAACTCCGCGCCGGCCATCTCGATCATCTCGATTTGCTCGCGCACGGTGCGGTAGGTGCCTTCGTCGAGTTTCTCCCGCACGAGCGCGTCGTCGAGCCCGGTCACGCTGACGGGTGCCCGGTACATGCCGCCCACCACGCGCTCGAACAAATGCACGCGCCGGTCCTTGCGGTCGTAGACACCGCGGAAATCCGCCCCGTTCCCCAGCGGCCAGTTCATCGCCACCGTCCGGATTCCCAGCACCGCCTCGAGCTCGTCCATCAGCGCGATCGGATCGCGCGCCGGGCGGTCGAGCTTGTTCATGAAGGTGAAGATCGGGACGCCGCGGCGCGCGCAGACCTCGAAGAGCTTCCGCGTCTGCATCTCCACGCCCTTGCCCGCGTCGATCACCATGATGACCGCGTCGACCGCGGTCAGGACCCGGTAGGTGTCCTCGGAGAAATCCTTGTGGCCGGGCGTGTCGAGGAGGTTGATGCGGTAGCCGCCGTACTCGAACTGCAGCACCGTGGAACTGATCGAGATGCCGCGTTTCTTCTCGAGTTCCATCCAGTCGGACGTCGTGGCGCGCTGGTTCTTGCGGGCCGTGACCGACCCGGCCAACTGCACCGCGCCGCCGTAAAGCAGCAGCTTCTCGGTCAGCGCCGTCTTGCCGGCGTCCGGATGCGAGATGATCGCAAACGTCCGCCGGCGCTGGATCTCTTCTTCGAAAGTCACCGGTCCGGCAACCCTAGCGGCCCGCATCGTCACGCGAAAGCGGAACCGCCGTCGATCGCGCGCGCCGCGCCCTGGGCGGCCCCACTCCCCCCATTGTCCCCGCCGTCTTCCGCCGGTAGCATCCTGCCGGATGCCATCGACGACTTCATCCACGCCCCCCCACCCGCCGGTCATCCTGGCGTCGGTGTCCCCGCGCCGACGCCTGCTGCTGCGGGAGGTGCTGGCGGATTTCCAGGTCGTGGAAAGCAACGCCAGCGAACTCGAGGACCCGCACATCGCGCCGCGCCGGTTGTGCGAAATGAATGCCGAACGCAAGGCATGGCTCGTCGCCGAGCGCTATCCGGAACACCTCGTCCTCGGCGCGGATACCCTGGTGTTTCTGGACGACCACCCCCTCGGCAAGCCCTCGGATCTCGACCACGCCCGACGCATGCTGGCACGGCTCTCCGGCCGCGTTCATGAAGTCGTCACCGGCATCGCCCTCGTCCACCGCGCCGGCGCCCGTGCCCGGGTGTTCTCGGAGGTGACCCGGGTGAAATTCCGTTCCCTCGACGCCGGGTCGATCGAGGAATACCTCGCCTTGGTGCCGGTACTCGACAAGGCGGGGGCATACGCCGTCCAGGAACACGGCAGCCGGATCGTCGAGAGCGTCGAGGGATCCTACAGCAACGTCGTGGGACTTCCGGTGGACGCGGTCCGTGCCGCCCTCGCGAACTGGTCCGTTCCCGGCCTCACGCTTTCGAACCGCGACGCGCCAGCACCGCCGCACCCGTGATGCCCGCGGTGTCGCCCAGCTTGCTGGCCACGATCTCGATGCCCTTGTCGGTCCCCGCCATCGCGTAGTCCCGCGCCGTGGCCACGATGATCGCCATCATCTCGTCCTCCAGCGCGTCGAGGACGCCGCCGCCCAGCACCACGACCTCCGGGTTGAAAATGTTGATCAGGTTGGCGACGGCGATCCCGGTGTATTCGGCGGAATCCTCGATGATCTTCTCGACGAGCTTGTCGCCCTTGCGGATGGCCTTGCGCAAATCCCCGCTCTTCAGGTCGGCATATTCCTCCCCGGGCCCGAGCATTTCGGTCAGGACCGTCTTGCCGCCGCCCTTCACGGCCTCGGCAATCCGGCGGAAGATGGCGGTGCGGCTCGCCAATGCCTCGAAACAACCGCGGTTGCCGCAGCTGCACTTGGGTCCACCCACCTCGATCACCATGTGGCCCACCTCGCCGGCGGTCCGGTTGAATCCGCCGAACAATTCCCCGTTGAGGATCAATCCCCCGCCGATGCCAGTGCCCAGGAAGATGCCGGCCATGTGTCTGGGACGACCGCCATATTCGACGGCGTGCGCGCCGAGGATGCAGACGTTGCAGTCGTTCTCCACGAACACGGGGATGCCGAGGATCTTCTCGAGATCCTTCTTAAGCGGCGCGTCCTTCCAGCGAAGGTTCGGCGCGAAAATCACCTCGCCCGAATCCGGATTCACGGCCCCGGGCGCGCCGATGCCGATCGCCCGGACCTGTTTGAGCGACAGGTCTGCCTCGTCCACCGTGTCGGCGACCACGCGGGCGACGCGTTCGACCACGGCGGCATAACCCCGTTCCGGCTTGGTGCTGATCTTGGAGTTGGCGACCAGCTTCAGCTGCGAACCAAAGACGCCCGCCAACACCTTGGTTCCCCCCAGATCGACACCGACGATCAGATCCTGTTTCGAAAGCGTCTCGGCCATGGCTTTTCAATGCAAGCAGCAGCCCGGATCCGGCAAGGAAAAGCATCACGGACGCACGGGAATCTTGTCGTCGATGCGGCGATGCGGCTTGGGGGGAGGCACGGAGTTCGTGCCGTCGTAGCCGGAATAGAGCGCCAGACACGACCCGCCCGAACGAATCGCCAGCCCCAACTCGATGCCGGTGCCGCGTTCGAGGGTCTTGGTGACGCCGTCGCGGGTTTCGCGGACCACGGCGCTGTAAGGGTTGCTCTGGAAAGCCACCTCGCCGGCGACCAACGAGGCCGCCGCATCGCGGATCACGAACATCGGGCTGCTTTTGAACGACCCGCTGGAGACCGCCAGCGCCCCGAGCAATTCGGTCCGTCCCGATGCCGTGGTGGTGATCAACGTGCCGGCCTTCTCGGTCTTGAAGCCCAGGATCCACAACATCCCGCCCTCGTTGGAAATCTTCGGACCCTCGCACTCGATGTTCCATTGGCGCGCCCAGACCTTTTGCCCCTTGATGGATACCGGTGCCGCGCCCGAGACGTCTTCCAGAAACAACGATCCCTTGCCCCCCAGGACGAATCCCGCGTTGTGGCACGAGGACAGCACCAACGTCCGGCCCGATTCGTTCTGCACCAAGGGTCCCTTGCCGCTCTCGATGTCGAGACGTTCGATCACCACGACGGACGAATCCCCGTCCGCCACCCGAAAGACGGGCTGCGACCGCAGGGGGCCGTTGATGATCCGCGCCTCGCAACCGACGATCCGCCGGACGGCGCCGCGGATCTCGATGGTGTTGTTCACGCGCCACGATCCGTTGGGCAGATAGACCGTGGTGGCGCCCGAATCGATCGCCTGCTGGATCGCCACGCCGTCGTCCAACAAATCGTCGGGCACGCCTCCGTTCGACTGGGGTCCGGCCCATTGGTCCAGGGGATCCCAGGGAACCGACGGCGTTTCCTCGACCGGCAGCGACAACGAGGACGGGGGCGCCATGAACAACGCCATGCGTTCGTGGGAATGGAACTCGGCGACACTCGGGCCCGGCACGTTGATCGAGCTCTCGACCCGACTTTCGATCGCGTTGGTATGGCCCGGTACCGCGATCCCGCGCGCGAACAGGAAGCCCCGGTTGACGATCGCGGAAAACGAACGGCGCGCGGGCATTGCCTGCAATACCGCATCCACCAACGTCACGCTCCCGCTCGGGTCGGGATTCTGGATCGCCGGCACCGCGTTCGTGCTCCGCAGTCCGCGGATATTCAGCGTCTGACCGGAATTCCGGATGCCCGCCGTTCCCTGCCCCGCGAGTTCGATCCCCTCGAAGGTGCACGAATTGACCGCGTTCTCGGCCCGGATCCCGAACTCGAATCCCTCGACCCGCACGTTTTTGACGAGGCAGGGCCCGATCGTCTCCGCATGCGACAGATCGATGCCCACCATCCCGTCGCCCTTCTTCCGCGAAGCCACCGTGACGTCGCGGATTCCCCCCTGGTGGTTCGCCATCAGCGCGATGCCGGATGCCGACGGGTTGCCGATCCCGATCTCGACCGTGAGGTTCCGGATGGCGTTTCGCGTGCGGTCCGCCGGATCGGTGCCCATCCAGAGCATCGCCCGCCCGCGACCGCCGGGACCGAATCCCGGCGCGTAGTCCATCAGGCGGATCACCGTTCCGACCCGGCTTTGTCCCTGGAGGATGGTCGCGCGCTGCCGGGACTCGTCGTTGGTCCCGCCCGGCCACCGCAAGGGCGCGCTCACGCGGTACACGCCGTTCGGAAGATAGATGATCCGGTTCGCGTTGGGATGGTCGAGCAAGGCCTGTTGGATCGCCTCGGTGTCGTCCGTTTTCCCGTCGGCATGCGCGAAATAGGGCGACTTCGTGACATCGATCACGCCGGCATCGGCGGGAAACCGGACGTCCTCCCCGAGCGACCGGCCGCAGGCGGAAGCGAGGACGGCCGCGACGCCGATCGCGAAAAGACCCAGACGGATTGGAAATACGGCTCGCACGCCAAACCAGTAGCCGCTACGGGCAAGCGCTAACAGGATTCTCTCGATCCCCGCCTCGCGGCGGTCGGGGATCCGTGCCATCCGGATCCGTGCCCGACCGCCGCGATTCAGGAAGCCGGCAGCACCCGGATCCGCACGTCGCGGTACCACACGTCGTCGCCGTGGTCCTGGAGGAGGATGGGTGTGGGGAACTTGGTCCCCCATCGCGCCTCCGCCTTGAACTTGCTCGCGGCCTTCGCCGTCGCCAGCGCGTCCCCGCCGATCTCGTACGACACGACCCGGCGTCCGTTGAGCCAATGCTCCACGTGGTTTCCCCGCACCAGGATCCGCGATTGGTTGGTCTCGCCGGCCGGCCGGATCGGCGGATGGTCGGGAGCGATGGCGTCGTAGAGCGCCGCCGTCTGCCGCTTCGGCCCGTGGAGGGCGTCCGGGTGCAGGGCATCGTCGATCACCTGGTATTCGTGCCCGATTGGCGCGCCACGTTGTTCGTCGACGAAATATTTCACCCCGCTGTTCGCGCCCTTCCCGATGCGCCACTCGAACTCGAGTTCGAAGTCGCCGAACCGGTCTTTGGTGACGATGTCCCCGCCACCGGCCTTTGCGACGTGATGGAGCCAGCCGTCCTCCACGACCCAACCCTGGGCGGGAAACCCGGCCTTGTTGAACCCACGCCAACCCGCCGTGGTCCCGTCGAACAACAGCCGCCAACCGGCGCGGGTCTGGGACGCGGACAAGGCATTGTGCACGGACGACGGCGCGTTCGTCGCGCAGCCCACCGCGAGGAGGGAAACACCGCAGAAGGCCGCCAGAAAGGATCTCGGATTCATGGAAATCAATTCGCCGTGATGCGACGGATGCGGATGTTGCGGTACCAGACTTCGTCGCCGTGGTCCTGGAGGCAGATGTGGCCGGCGGCCTGCTTTGCGAAACCGGGCCATGCCTTGAATTTCGATTCCGCCACCAGCGACGCCAGCGCCGGGCCGTTGAAGTCATACTCGACCACCCGCGCGCCGTTGAGCCAGTGCTCCACGTGGTTGGCCCGCACCACGATCCTGCCCTTGTTCCATTCGCCGACGGGCTTGGTCGCTTTCGACGCGTTGCACGCGATCAGCGCGTAGAGCGCCGCCGCGCTGGTCTTCGGATTCTTCCCGTCCGCGTGCCTCGCGTCGTCGAGCACCTGGTATTCCGGGCCGGATTCATAGGGCGCCGCGAATTCCTCGCTGACACGGTACATCACCCCCGAATTGGCGCCGGGAGACACCTTCCACTGGAAGCGGAGCTCGAAGTCACCATAGGTCTCGCGGGTGACGAGGTCGCCGCCACCGCCGCCTTTGGCGTGGTGCAGGACACCGTCCGCGACATCCCAGCCCTTCGCGGGGAATTCCTTCTGCCGGAAGCCGCGCCACGCCGTGACATCGTTCCCCTTGAGCAAGGCGACCCAGGGTCCCTCCTGAAAGGCGGTGACCAGACACAACAGGGCGGCGAGCACCGCCAAGAGACGCACGTTGGATGCTTTCATTTCGTGGATTGGGAGCGATAGGAACCCATCCACGCTCCCGCAAGCAAGCTCCCGATGCACCCCGGGCATTGCGCGGCCACCCCGCCCCGTCCCATCCTCCCCGCATGGCGAATGCACGCATCGGCATCATCGGCGGATCCGGCCTCTATCACATCGAGGGCTTCACCCGGCAGAAATGGGTCGGGGTCAAAACCCCGTTCGGCCCGCCTTCGGACCAATTCCTCACCGGCGAGCTGGCGGGGCGCGACATTGTCTTCCTCCCGCGCCACGGCCGCGGTCACCGCATCCTGCCCGGCGAGCTCAATCACCGCGCCAATCTCTGGGCCATGAAGAAACTCGGCGTCGCCTGGATCATCAGCGTCAGCGCCGTCGGCTCCCTCCAGAAGCAATTCCGTCCGCGCGACATCGTCCTGGTCGACCAATTCGTCGATCGCACCAAGAAGGCCGCCGAACACACTTTCTTCGGCCGCGGCATCGTCGCCCACGTGGCATTTGCCGACCCCATCGCGGAGGAGTTGCGCGGACTGATCCTTGCCAGTGCCCGCGCCAACAAGGCCCGGGTCCACGATGGCGGCACCTATGTCAACATGGAGGGCCCCGCCTTCAGCACCCGCGCCGAGTCGATCGCCAACCACAAGGCGGGTTTCGGCGTCGTCGGCATGACCAACCTCGGCGAGGCCAAGTGCGCCCGGGAGGCCGAGATCGCCTACGCGACGATGGCCATGGTCACGGACTATGACTGCTGGAAGGAGGACGAGGCCCACGTCACCGTCGAGATGGTGGTCGAAAACCTCCGGCGAAACGCGGAACAGGCCAAGGCCATCGTGGCCGGCGTCTTGCCAACCATTCCCGCGGAACCCTGTTGGCCCTGCCACGAGGCCCTCCGGAACTCGATCATGACCGAACGCTCGATGTGGCCGGCGGCCACGGTCCGGGCTTTGAAGCCAATCCTTGCGCGGTACGCGTGACGTGACGACGGCCGCACACCTGCCCCCGTCGGGTTCGTCCCCGCGGTTCCCCGAGTTCCCGGCGCTCGATGGATTCCGCGGGTTGGCCATCCTTCTGGTCCTCGTCGAGCACGTCCTCAAGTACTCCGTGGGGATCCCCGGCCCGTGGAACCATTGGGGCGGCGTGGGGGTGATCCTGTTCTTCGCCTTGAGCGGCTTCCTCATCACCGGGTTGCTGGGCGCGGAACTGGCGCGCGAAGGCCGCATTGATTTGCGGGCATTCTGGATCCGCCGCGGCCTGCGCATCCTTCCCGCGATGGCCGTCTATCTCGCCGCCATCGCGCTCTTGAAACTGGCGGGATGGGTCACGGATCCGCCCTGGAAGGATTTCGCGGCGTGCCTCGCGTTCCTGAGGAATTTCGTGGGCAGGGGGCACTCCCTCGAGCATCTGTGGTCGGTATCCCTGGAACAACAGTTCTACCTGCTATGGCCGCTGGTTTTCGCGGCCGCCGGCCGCCGGGGGGCACGACGCGCCAGCCTCGCGGTGTTGGTGGGCGTGATCGCGTGGCGCGCCACGGCGATCTCGACGGGCCTGTACAGAGCGGATTCGGCGACGATCTATCTCCGTTCCGATTTCAGGTCCGACGCGCTGATGGGGGGTAGCTTCCTGGCCCTCGCTTGGCACGGGGGTGATTTGGCCCGGTCCGCCGTCTGGCTGCGTTCATTCGCGTCGCCCTGGTGGGTACTGCCCGCCTTGTTGGCATGGGCCGGGTGGATGTGGGGCAGCCCTTGGGCCGGCCCGGTTTTCATCGCCGTCCAGGTCTTGTTCGCCCTGCTGCTGCTCTCCCATCTGGTTTCGAATCCCGGCGACGCCTTCGGTGGGTTGTGCTCCGGATCCTGGTTGCGGTGGCTCGGGCGCCGATCCTATTCCATCTACCTCTGGCAGCAGATTTTCCTGGTGGTCAAATCGCCGGACTGGGGTTGGGCACGGCACTTTCCCATCGACCTCGCCCTCGCATTCGCCTTTGGCCTCGCATCCTACCACTGGGTGGAGTTGCCCTGCCTGAGACTGAAGTCCCGGATGGGCCGGCGTCGAACGTCCGGGCCCGGATCCCGTCCGGATCCGGCGTGATCGCGTTCGGCCGGGTTGGAAAAGCGAAACGGGGCCCGGCAGCTTTGCCGGGCCCCGTCTAGTATCCTGGAGTCCTGCCACCGCCCGGACCGGGGATCAGCCCTTGGCCTTGGCGACACCGGCTCCTTTTTCCGCCTCGGGTTTTCCCGGCTTGGTCCGGTAGTGGGAGGAATAATACCGGTTCTGGTAGTAGTGGTAGCTGTAGTAGTACGAGTCCTTGCCCTCGAAATCGATGTCGTTGAGGACGAGCCCGATGAGGTTGATGCCGGCATCCTGGATGCGCTGGACCGAACGCAGGGCGTGGTCGCGACGGATCTTGTTGAACTTGGTGACGAAGATCACGCCGTCGCACATGGCGCCGACCACGAGGGGGTCGGCGACGGCGGACACGGGCGGACAGTCGAGGATCACGCGGTCGTACCGGCTGGAAACCTCCTCGAGGAACTGGTGCATGCGCTTGGAGGAGATGAGTTCGGACGGGTTGCTCGGAGCCGCGCCGGCGCAGACGATGTCGAGGTTGGGAACGTCCGAGGTGTGCACGATCTCGTCGACGCTCTTGACGCGTTCGGCGAGGTAGGCGGCCAACCCGACCGGGCTCTGCAACTGGAAGGCCTTGTGCACCGAAGGACGGCGCAAGTCGGCGTCCACCAGCAGGGTCCGCAATCCCGTCTGGGCGGTGACGATGGCAAAATTCGAGGCGACCAGCGATTTGCCCTCGGACGGGATGGTCGAGGAAACCGCGACATTGCGGAGCTTTTCCGAATTGCGGGCGAGGGATATCGCGGCGCGCAACGTGCGGAAGCCTTCGGCGGCACTCGAGGTCGGGTGCAGGTGCGCCTGAAGATCGCGTTCGACGACGGACGCCGACTTGATGTTGGGGATATAGCCCAGGAACTGCAGGTGGAGAAAGTTCTCCACGTCGTCCTGACTCTTCACGGAGTCGTCGAGGAAATTGATGAAGAAGGCAAAACCCAGGGCGAACATCATGCCGACCATGGTGCTGGCGAGGATGATGAGGGGCTTGTTGGGCTTCACCGGCCTCGACGGGAGGTCCGCATGGTCGATGATCGTCATGTTCTGGACGATGTCCTTGGAGCTGAGATCGTATTCCTTGGTCTTGTTCAGGATGAGCTGGAACATCGCCTCCGAACGTTCCTTCTGCCGGCTGAGGACGTCGTACTTGACCTTGAGTTCGCTGAGGCGGGTGACTTCCTTTTCCGCCTCGGCAAACTTGCCCTTGGCCTGTGCCTCGGTGTTCTTTTCGATCGTGGCGGTGGCCTCGAGCGATTTCAGGACGCGCTGGACCTGCGCGTCCAGACTCTCGCGGGCATTGGCAAGCGTGCTGGCAAGGGTCGTGTACGTCGGGTGCTTCGGGCCATACCGGTTGGTGACGCCGGCGAATTGCGAGGCGGTCTGGGACAGGGTCACCTTGAGTTGGTTGACCACCTGGTCCTTGGCGACCTCGGGGAAGTCCGCCAGATCACGACCGCTCTTGCGCCAGCCTTTGGCTTCCTCGGCAAGCTTCTCCGCGGCGTCGGCCCGCGCGCGTTGCGCCTCGTAGACTTCCTTGGCCTGCCGATAGCCCAGATAGACCACGTTGACATCCTGGTCGAGCGAGAGGGCTCCCTGCCTCACGCGGTACTCGGCGAGATTCTGGATCGCGCGGGTAAGGTCCGCTTCCTGCGCCTGTGCCTCGACCTTCAACGCGCGGTAACCGGACATCGCTTTCAGCGATTTCCGCGTCTGGTTGTCCTCCAGGAAAATGTCCAGCAGCGTGTCGGCCATGTCCCGGGCCCGCGATTGCACCGGATGGCGGGCCTTGACCTCCACCAGACGGGTCAGGCGGATCGGGTCGATCCGGATGTCCTCGTTGACCGCCGAGATTTTATCGAGGGCCTTCTTGTACCGTCCGTCCTCGTCGAGACGGAGCTTCTGGATGACTTTGTCGATGAGGCTGCGAGACTGGAGATTCCTGTATTGGGTCTGCAGGTATTCCTGGTCCTTGGACCCGATGGTCACCATGTCGCGCAGGCTGAGGACGCCCGTCCCCTCGGGATCGATCTCGAGTCGGGCGACCGACTCGTAGATGGGAGTGGAGCGGAAAGCGTAGACGAAGCCGGCGGAGACAAAGCCAAGGAAAATGACGATGATCAGCCAACGTCGCTCGAGCATCACCTGCCAATAATGGCGGAGCTGGCGCGAGTCGGTGCCCCCCGCGGAACGAATCGGATTGGGTTGGGAGTTGTCCATGTTGGGATGCTAGAAGCGGCTTTCGGCGACATCGATCACGTCGTCTGCCTCGACCCAGACCTTCTTGTCCGGGTCGCTTTCCTTCAGGAGTTTGTCATACCGGTAGACCTTGGGCTCGGCAAAACCCTTTCGGTTCAGCGTGATTTTGTCCCGGTTCGCCTTGGGGGTGAAATCATGCGCGCGATTCAGGACCTCGATCAGGTCGAGACGCCGGTCCGGGGGCAACTCGACCGGCCCGGGTTGTTGCACCTGGCCGTTCACCGTGACGTACTGCTTGACGTAGTCCTTGATCTCCACGGTGACCTGCGGATTGATGATATAATCCGGGTGGAGCCCGTCGCGAATCGATCGCTCGACGTCGCCCGTGGATCTATCCGCCACATCGAGCTGCTTGATGTAAGGATAGGTCAGCTTGCCGTCCGCGGGCACCCTCCGGTCCATGGTAAGCTCCGGCTCGCCCACGACATGGATGGAGATGACGTCGTTCGGCTTGATGCGCCGGACCACGCCGGGTGCATCGGCGGCGGTCGCCATGCAGGCGACGACCACCAGCAGGGAGGCGGTGAGAATTCGGGACCATTTCATGATTCAATATCCTATGGCGAGCGCGAGCGTCACCCGGTTCGCGTGGTATTGGGGGAGAACAAAGCTTTTGGCGGCCACGGCATCGCGGAACTGGAACGTGTAGTTCTCGAACTCGTATCCAAGGCTCCAGTTCATCCAGGCGCGCGGTTGGTAGAGCAGGGTCAATCCCGCCCTCAGGTATTGGTCGTCGCGGGTCTGGTCGATCTTGGGGTCGCTTCCGCTGTTGAACGCACTGGTCACATAGTTGGCATGCGCGCGAAGCATCCACTTGCCACTGCTTCCGACGGATTGGTTGACGTTGATGCCGACGGTGTCGGCGATCTGGAACTGGGAACCGACCTGGGGCGAAGGCGCGCTGCTGCGGGAATACAGGAGGGTCAGGGAAGTCTTGGGCCGGAAAGCGTAGATCAGGTCGGCACTGATCGCCGGCGTCTGGGCCGCGACGCTCTTTCCCCCGTTGAATTCGCGCTGCTCGTAGCCCACCCGAAGGTCGCCCGAGAGTTTCCGGGTGAACTCGCCCCGCGCCCCCACGTATCCCCCGTAAACCGAGGAAAACGGGGGCGAGCTGAGCCCGGTCACGTTGGAGTTCAACGCCGTCTGCCCGTAGAAACCCTCCACCAGCAGGCGGTACTTCGCGGTCATGAGGTAGCTGGTGCCCAACGTCGCTTTCAGGTCGTTTTGGTCGAACAACCGGAGGCCGGTCTGATAGTCCGTGTCCTGGTGCAACCCCACCAGATAGAAGTCCGTCTTCGCCGTCCAGTCGTAGGTCACTTTCCAATTGTCCGTCCACACCCGCCGGTCCACCAACTGGCGCGTCTGGTTCAGCACGCCCCCGATGAAACTGGACATCCACGACACCGAATCCTGCCCTTCGATCGTGAACCGGCTCACGACCATCTTGAGATCGAACGCCATCCGGTCCTGGTGCGTGTTTTTGTCGCCGTTGTCCACCAACACGAACTCGTCGTGCCCGGCCGAGAAATGCATCTCGTTTCGGCCGTCGGCGCCATACTGCAGCTTCAGTCCCGGACTGAAGACGGACGTCAAGTCGCCCACGCGGTTCGCCCCGTTGCTCAGGAACAGGTTGTCCGTGTAGATCTCCGTCTGGGCGTATTGGGGTTGGATCGCGAGATTGCCCACCGAATACGAGAGGTAATCCCCGAAGTCTTTTGCCAACGACGACGGCACTCCCACGGCACAGGCAAGGATCCCCGCCGCCGTGGCGGGGGTGATGGATAACGGCGGCTTCATCGATCGCAGGTGGACACCGCCGGCCCGACTCCGTTCAGTCCCGGGACACGGAACAACGGGCCGGGCGACGTTCGTGATCGAACGGGTTCGCGGCATCGACATGACCTTGGGAGAACCTCCCAGTCCGTGTAAACCACTTTCAAAGCAAGGCCAGGTGCCATTGGGTGGATGGGCGGGTCGGCCCAATTCGGGACTCCAAAGCAGATTGTCCGCCAAGTTCACGATTGCGCCGCCCCGCTCGGACAGGACGGCATCGGGGTCGTCCGACGGATTCCCCGGGCTGCGAGGGCTCATTCCGCCGGCTTGTACCAAACCCAATCCTTGGTGGGTTCGTAGGGATGAAAGGCATCGGCGGTGAGGGCGCGGCTGAAGTTGTGCATCTGCACGTGTCCCTCGGCGAAGAGGATGGGCGACACGAACGCGGCGGGCGCCAGGGCCGGGTCGGCAAAAGCGGTCTGTCCTTTCGACCGGTGCCACTGGGACCACGTGGGCGCGCTGCCCGAGCAACCCCACGGACGTGCCGGCGGTTCGTGAAGCACGATGTACAACGACGGATCGGGTGCCCAACCCTCCGGTTTGTTGGCGATGCCCTCGCTGGCGTCCGCCTCGGCTCGCAGGGTGCCCGGCGAACCGACCTTGGTGAGCCCTCCGGCGTTGTAATGGTAACTGCAACCCGCATCGGTCCATTTGGACGCGAGCGGCGCCGGCGTGGAGCAATCGATCCGGGCAAGCCCCTTGTCCTGCGGGCATTGGAAGGAACGCGGGGCGGGGACGTAGGGATTCAGCGGCCGCGCCTTGGCGGGCGCGAAGGTGCCGACAAATCGGTCGGACGGGCTTTGCCCCCCGAGGGTCGGTCGGACGTCATAGGACGTGGAGCCAGCGGTGGAGGACGCGGCAGCGGAGGCGGCGGGGAACCGTTGCGCGTGGTCGTTGAGGTACATCTGCAGACCCAACCCCGCCTGCCGGAGGTTGTTGATGCAAACGGTTTCCTGCGCCCTGCCCTTCGCGCCCGCCAGCGACGGCAACAACATGCTCGCAAGGATTCCGATGATGGCGATGACGACCAGCAACTCGATGAGCGTGAATCCGTCGGGGATCCGCCGTGCTGGTCTCGTTGAGCGCATGGGTGGCCTTGGTTCGGGCGCCGCGTCGACGACAGAACGACCCGTCGCGGCATGCGGGGACCGGAAGGATCTTCCGGATACGCCCAAGTGTCCCTGCAATGGACACTGCCAAAAGTCCGGAGTCACGATGGATTCCGGGGGATTTGGCAGAGAGAAGAATGGAGCGAGTGAAGGGATTCGAACCCTCGACATTCACCTTGGCAAGGTGACGCTCTACCGGGCTGAGCTACACTCGCGTTCCGTCGACGGCGAATGAAATAGGCGGCGGCCGCGCGGTTTGCAAGCGATGTTTTCCAACGAATCGCACAGGGCGGCGCAGCGGCGCCGCCGCGAGCGACCTTGCCGGCCGCGGCGGACCGCGAAGACGGCGCGGGCTCCCATCCCGTTCTCGTCGCGTTGTAGTCCCGTCCAGGAAACCTCGAACGCTCGTGACAACCTCCCGTCGACGCGGCGGCGACGGACGGGACGCACGGCATGTCACGAGATGGACGATGCTGCCTCCGCCATCGCAACCCGGGAAGACAGTGATCGACCGACATCGCGAGAGTCGTTGCCGCCGCCAAGAGTCTCCAGGGTGAATCCTTCCCTTCCATTGCTCCGCACGCCACGGCTTCCGAGCATCGGGTCGTGATGATCCGAGGCGGGGTGCATCACGACCAGAAACCGACTTGGCAATTGCCCATTCGTTTGCCACGCTGGTTTCAACCAAGGGGGCTCGGGTGTTCCTCTCTTCACCCGGGCCCAAACAGCCCATGAACCCAGCATTGTCGGATGCCATGCATCCCATGGCGTCGCCATTCGCGACGACCCATTGGAGCCTCGTTTTGGATGCCGGACATTCCGGATCCGCAACCTCGGAAGCAGCCCTCGAAAAACTCTGTCGAACGTATTGGGCTCCCCTGTACTCGTACGTGCGTCGGCACGGTCACGGTCCGGAGGATTCCCAAGACCTGACCCAGTCGTTTTTCGAGCGTTTGCTGAGCGAAAGCCGGTTTCGATTGGCCGATCCCGCGCGGGGTCGATTCCGGACGTTCCTGCTCACCGGGTTGAAGCACTTCCTCGTGAACGAATGGAAGCGCGGCCAGCGGCTCAAGCGCGGCGCCGGCGCGGTCCATCTCTCGTTCAACTGCGATCCCGAGGAGGCGTTCTACGCCCGCGAACCCGTCGACGAAACCACGCCGGAACACCTCTACGAACGCCGTTGGGCGCTCCGGTTGCTGGAGGAAGCCATGGAAGCGGTCCGCAAGGATTACGTCCGCTCCAACCAAGGCGCCCTCTTCGAGGCCCTCCGGGGATCCGCATGGGGCGATGGCGAGGGGGGGCGATACCAAGACCTCGCCGCCCGGCTCGGACTCAGCGAAGGCGCGTTCAAGGTGGCGGTCTTCCGCCTGCGCCAACGCTTTCGCGAACGGCTCCGCGAGGCCGTCGCCGCCACCCTCCCGGATCCCCGGAACCGCTACGAGGTCGAGGACGAGATCCGGCACCTGCAGGAAACCCTGCGGCAGCCCCGTTCCGGGGCCGCCTGACGGAAGGCGTTCCCCCGTCCGACGGGTTGCCCGGGGCATTCGTGGCTCCCGGGCGATCCGCCGGTGCGGCGGACCCCGCGTGCCGCCAACCCCCGACCCCTTACCCGATGCCCGAACCCAAACCAAACCCCGAACCCGGCCGGTGCCCGCGCTGCGGGAGCATCGCCTTGGCCACCCCGCTCCCCGGCCTCGCGGGAGTCTGCGCGGCATGCCTTGCCCAGTCCCTTTCCGAGAATGACGTGCCTTTCGCCGAGGCGTGGCTGCCCGGCCCCCAGACGCCGCTCCCGCGCCGATTGGGCGATTACGAACTGTTGCGCGAAGTCGCCCGCGGCGGCATGGGCGTCGTCTACCTCGGCCGCCAGATCAGCCTCGACCGGCGCGTCGCCGTCAAACTGTTGCTCCCGGGCTTCGTCTCCAGCCCCGCCCGACTCGCCCGGTTCCGCGCCGAGGCCACCCTCGCCGCCCGACTCCAGCATCCCAACATCGTTGCCATCCACGAGATCGGCGAGGACGACGGCGTTCCCTATTTTTCCATGGAGTACGTCGAGGGAACCGATCTTGGCCGCGTGGTCCGCGACCAACCGGTACCGGCGCAGCAGGCCGCCCGGTTGGTCTGCAGCGTCGCCCGCGCCATCCAGTACGCCCATGACCGCGGCGTGCTCCACCGCGACCTCAAGCCGTCCAATGTCCTGGTCACGCCCGAAGGCGAGCCACGGGTCACCGATTTCGGCCTGGCGAAGCCGCTGGATCCGGACTGCGAGCTGACTTTGTCCGGAGAGATCCTCGGCAGCCCGAGCTTCATGGCGCCCGAACAGGCGGCGGGACGCCGCGCCGAGGTCGACGTGCGCAGCGACGTCTACGGTCTCGGGGGCCTGCTCTACCATGCGGTCACCGGACGCGCCCCGTTCGTCGCCGACAGCGTCTCCGAGACCCTGCGGCGGGTCATCGAGGGAGGTCCCGTCCCGCCGGAAGTCCTGCAGCCGGGAGTTCCGACGGAACTGGGGGTCATCGCGATGTGTTGTCTCGCGCGGGACCCGCGGCACCGCTACGCGACGGCGGGGGAAGTGGCGAACGAACTCGATCGATTCCAGCGCGGGATCCCGATCAAGGCGCGGGCGCCGTTTCCCGTGGAGCGGCTGTGGCGTTGGGCGCGACGCGAGCCGACCCTGGCGGGATTGCTGGCGACGGCGGCACTTCTGGGATTCGTGCTGCTCGGCGGCACGTTGCTGTTCGCGAGCCAGGGGGAATTGGCCCGCCAACACGACGCCCAACGCCGGGCCGCCGCCGAGATGCACCGCTATGTCGCGGACGTCGGCCTCGCCAGCCGCGATCTCGGCGAAGGCAACACCCGCCGGGCCATCCAGTTGCTCGACGGTCTCCGTCCCGCCCCGGGCGAGGCCGACCCCCGCGGCTTCGAGTGGCATTGGCTGCGTTCGCGCACCGCGGCGTCCGCCAACGAGGTCTGGTGGCAGGGTCACGAACCCATTGGCACCCTCGCTTGGTCCGCGGACGGACGCCGGCTGGCGCTCGTCAGCGAACGCACCGTCCGGATCATTGCCACCGGCGGACGCCGCTCATTGGCCACCCATTCCCTTGGCGGGCCCGTCTCGCCCCGTGCGGGCGCGTTCAGCCACGACGGACGCTACCTGTATCTCGCCGATGCCCGCGGTTTGCGGCGCATGGAACTGACTGTCGGACGCATGGACTCGCTGCTCGCCGAACCCCTCGACGGCGTGGAGGCGTCACCCGACGGACGCTGGATCGCGGTCCGAACCGCGGCCGGCAATGGGCGCCGCGAGTCGCAGGACGTCCTGGTGTTGGACCCGGATGACGGCGAGACGCGGCATGTCCTCGAGGGCGCGGGCGGTCCGGGCTTGGCGTGGACCGGCGCGGACGTGCTGCACGGCGTGGCTTCGGACGGACGGATCTGGCTCTGGGACGCCATGGCCGGGAAGCGCGACGGGGGCGCGGCGACGGGCGGCGCCCCGGTGGCCGCGGCGTTCACCCGGGACGGATCCCAATGCGCCACGCTGTGGCCCGACGGCTTCCTGCGCCTCCGCGACAGCGCCACGGGCCGGGTATTGTCCACGCGACGCGGACGTCCCCAACACGAGGGACACCTCGCGTTCTCGCCCGACGCGAAGAGCCTGGCCTTGGTCGGCGGGGCGGACGAACGGGTTCTGGTGCTGTCGACCGCCGACGGATCCACCACCCACCGCTGGACGGCTCACACGGATTTGGTCACCGCGGTGGCGTTCCGCAGGGACGGGCTTTCCTTGGTCACCGCGGGCCACGACGGGACGGTCCGGGCATGGGATCTTGCCGAGGACCCGGTCGAGCATGGCTGGGAACACGCCTGCGGACCGTTGCCGGAGGGTTCTTCCCAGTTTTCGGCCGACGGGCGTTGGGTGGCCGCGCTTCGTCGCAACGATGCGGGCGAAGAGACCGCGCTGTGGTCGGTCCCCGACCCCGAGGCGCGTCCGATCGCGGTCCCGGGACGACCCATGGGCTTTTCGCCCGACGGCAAGTTCCTGTTGCAATGGGAGACCGGGGGAAACGTTCGCCTTTGGGACATCACCAACGGCACGGAGACCGTCTCGTTCCGACTCAACCCGCGCCCGACAAGAACTCCCGACCAGCTGTCGCCGGATGGCCGTTTTTTCGCCTGTCTTGGCTGGGACCAGAAACTCCGGATCTACCATGCGGCCAGCACCGAGGAATTGCCGGCGCCCGTCGCGCGCATCCGGAGGGTGGTGGTGTCGCCCGACAGCGAATGGATCGGCTACGTGACCGGCGAGACGGTGGGACTCTTCCGGGTGGCGGCGAACGAGCAGCACGAGTTGGCCTGCCACGGGGTCACCGACCTCGCGTTCTCGCCGGACGGACGATTCCTGGCCGTGGGTCAGGGCGTGGGCCACATCCAGATTTGCGACGTGGATCGACGCCGCATGATCGGGGAACTCTCCGGCCACAAGGCCGCGATCACCGCGCTGCAGTTTTCGCCCGACGGACGGACCCTGGTCTCGGCGGGGCAAGATGCGGTCGTCCTTTGGTGGCACGTCGCGGCGTGGCGCGAGTTGGTGCAGATGACGCAGGCGACCGCCGCGGGGGTTTTGCGGCACGCGCCCGACGGGCGCACCTTGCTGGTGGGTCTGGCATCCGAGTACCGCATCCTGTCGACCGGCCAGCCTGCCGTGGCGCTCCCGCCTTCCAACCCCTCCGGATTCTGGAGCGACCCCGTGAATCTGGGATGGCGTCTGGCGCGCCGCGGCGGCGTGACCCGGCAGTGATTCCCGCGCCCGACCGGCCGCAGGGACGGGACATCCCGTTCCGCTCGCCCGGCAATCCCGCGCCTTTTCCGACGGGACCGACGGGATGACGACCGGACGTCGCCCGACCGACCCATGGCCGCCGCGTTCCCACGACGAAACAGTGCGTCCCCGTGCATGAAGCCGCTCGCGCGATTGCCAAACGGACCACCGGGTGGTGTCCTTTCGGCATGATCCCCCGCAGAAGCCTTCCGGTTCGGCCGGCCCGGGCCAAAAGCCCCGGGAGGGCATTCACGTTGATCGAGTTGCTGGTCGTGATTGCCATCATCGCCATCCTCGCCGGGATGCTCTTGCCCGCCTTGGCCAAGGCGAAGGAAAAGGCCAAGGGCATCCAATGCCTGAGCAACATGCGGCAGATCGGCCTTGCCTTCAAAATCTACACCGACGAGCACAACGAGGTCTTCGTCCAACTGGCCCGGGACGGCGCGCCGCCCACCAACGCCATCGTGCCCAGCTCCGTGACGTGGTGGCCGGATCTCCTCGCCTCCTCGATGGGCGGCAAGAACGTGAAGATCCACAATTGCCCGAGCCTGACCGTGAGCAACGGCTTCGGCATCGGCATGAACCACCCGGAACTCGGGCAGTTCCTCACCACGCTTCCGGGCGTGAAGGAAACCCAGATCGTGTCGCCCTCGGCGACGGTGGTGTTCGGGGATGCCCAGGTGATCCGCAATCCCAGCGAGAAGGACCCGAACAAGTGGCTGCCCGCCAAGAGCACGGCCAACATCCTGTTCCGCACCCCGAGCAACGAACCCTACTACACCAGCGATCCCATCCGTGTGTTCAACCGCCATGGCACGCGCGCCAACGTCGCGCACGTCGACGGCCACGCCGAATCCACGAAGACGGGATCCATCGGCTTCCAATATCCGGAAGGCCATCCCCAGGCGCTGTGGGACAAGAAGTGAGGCCCGGCCCCACGCTTTACGGCGGGACGAGGGCATGAACCGATTCCACTGGCTTCTGGTCCCGGTGCTTGCCGCGTTCGCTGCCCTCCGCGCGGCGGTCCCCGCCACGCCGAACATCGTGCTCGTCGTCGCCGACGACCTCGGGTGGGGGGATGCCAGTTGCTACGGGGGCAACTCGCTCAAGACACCCCGCATCGATCGACTCGCCCACGAGGGCCTCCGCTTCACCGACGCCCACAGCACCTCGGCCACCTGCACCCCGTCGCGCTACGCGTTGCTCACCGGCGAATATCCGTGGCGCCGTCCCGGCACCGGCATCCTTCCGGGAGACGCCCCGCTCATCATAGAGCCCGGGCGACCCACCCTGCCCGCCCGCCTCAAACGTGCCGGCTATGCCACCGGGGTCGTCGGCAAATGGCACCTCGGTCTCGGCGCCACCAACCTCGACTGGAACACCGAGATCAAACCCGGGCCGCTCGAGGTCGGGTTCGACCACGCCTTCATCATGGCCGCCACCGGCGACCGCGTGCCCTGCGTGTACGTGGAAGACCATCGTGTCGCCCATCTCGATCCTTCCGACCCCATCCGGGTCAGCTATCTGGCCCCATTCGGCGACGAACCCACCGGCAAAACGAGGCCCGACCTGCTCTCGCTCCATCCCAGCCATGGCCACGACCAAACCATCGTGCGCGGCATCAGTCGCATCGGTTTCATGACCGGCGGCCAGTCCGCCCGGTGGGACGACACCACCATGTCGGACACCTTCCGGCGGAAGGCGGAGGAGTTCATCGGGCGCCATGCGGGCCATCCGTTCTTCCTGTACCTCGCGCTCCACGAACCGCACGTGCCACGGGTGCCGCATCCGCGGTTTGCCGGGAAATCGGGACTGGGTCCCCGCGGCGACGCCATCCTCCAGGCCGACGAAGCGGTCGGCGCCGTCGTCGACACCATCGATCGCCTGGGCCTCGCCGCCGACACGCTGGTGCTGTTCACGAGCGACAACGGCGCGGTGTTGGACGACGGCTACCGGGACGACGCGGTGGCAAAGGCCGGCAACCACCGCCCGAACGGGCCGTGGCGCGGCGGCAAATACAGCAAGTTCGAGGCGGGCACGCGCGTGCCCCTCCTGGCGCGCTGGCCGGGGCACATCCGGCCCGGGACATCGGCCGCCTTGGTTTGCCAGGTCGACTTTCCGGCGACGCTCGCGGCCTTGGCGGGATTGCCGCCGGACCGGGCGGCGAGTCCGGACGGACGCAACCTCCTGCCGGTACTGCTCGGGGACTCGCGCGAGGGCCGGGACCATTTGGTGGAACAGGGACAAGGCCTCGCCCTGCGGGAACGATCGTGGAAATACATCCCGGCGGCGCAGGGATCCGCCCGTCTCGCGCAGACGGGCATCGAGACCGGCAACGCGCCCGGCCCTCAGTTATATGATCTGGAGGCCGATCCCGGCGAGACCCGCAATCTCGCCGCCGAGCAGGCGGAGCGGGTCGCTCGGTTGGCAGCCCGCCTGGAAG
>Ga0114969_10000607_pt1 | contig 30892 bp, 23 predicted proteins | sample M_130807_MF_Meta_FD_87316 | JGI IMG/M metagenome (GOLD analysis project Ga0114969, IMG submission 87316) | Freshwater microbial communities from Lake Montjoie, Canada to study carbon cycling - M_130807_MF_MetaG | ecosystem: Environmental > Aquatic > Freshwater > Lake | place: Lake Montjoie...
CACCGTGCCCATCGCCTTCAAAGAACGCGCCCCGCGCCGTGACGGCGAACGCCGCGTCATTGGTGGCGACGTCATCTACCACGCACCGGATCGCGAGCGCATCGCGCGCATGCTCGGCATCGCGCAGCGCCTCACCACGCTGCGCCGCAAGCCCAACGCCGAGAAGCACATCGGTATCGTGCTGACCAACCACAACGCGAAGGCATCGAGGATTGCGAACGCCGTTGGCCTCGACTCGCCCGCGTCGCTGATCGCGCTGCTGCACCGCCTCGCCGACGCCGGCTACGACGTGCGCAACATCCCCGCGACCTCCGGCCAACTCATGCACATGCTCGTCGAACACGGCCACTACGACCGCGACCTGCTCACCACGGAGCAGTTGCGCGGGGCCTTCGCGCGCGTGACGCCCGAGGTCTATCGCGGCTGGTTTGCATCGCTCCCCTCGTCACGCACCGCCGAGGTCGAACGTCAGTGGGACGCCGCACCCGGCCGCTACTACGTCGATGACGACGGCACGCTCAGCCTCGCCGGCCTCGAGTTCGGCAACGTCTTCGTCGCGGTGCAGCCGCCGCGCGGCTACGGCATGGACAAGACCGCGATCATGCACAGCCCCGGCCTGCCGCCCCCGCACCCCTACCTCGCGCTCTACCAGTGGCTCGTGCGCACGCCTGACGACAACGGCTGGGGCGCCGACGCGCTCGTGCATATGGGCAAGCACGGCTCGCTCGAGTGGCTCCCCGGCAAGGGCGTCGGTGTCTCGGGCGACTGCTACCCCGACCTGCTGCTGCAAGACCTCCCGATGGTCTATCCATTCATCGTCGACGACCCCGGAGAAGGCGCGGCTGCGAAGCGCCGCACGCACGCCGTGATCGTCGACCACCTCCCGCCACCGATGACCACTGCCGATGCCTACGGTCCGCTGCTCCAGGTCGGTCGCCTCGTCGACGAGTACTACCTGCTCGAGCGCACCGATCCAGCGAAGCTGCCGCTCCTCCAGCAGGAGATCTGGCAGGTCATCCAGGACGCGAAGCTCGACAACGACCTCTCGGCGCTGCTTAACGCCGACGGCTCCATGTCCGGCCACATCCACATCTGGGACCCTGCCACCCACGAGGACGGCGTGCCGTACTCGATCTCCGACCTCACCGCCTCCGACTTCCGCCATCTCGTCGAGGCGATTCACGCCTACACCCACGAACTGACGGGTGCGCCGATCCGCGACGGCCTGCACACGCTCGGCCACATCCCCGTTGGCGAACAGCTCGTCGAGTTCGTCTCGATGCTCACGAGGCTGCCCAACGGCGCCGTCCCCTCGTTGCGCGATGCCCTCGCGCGCGCGTTCGGCCTCGACATCGACGCGCTCGTCGAGAATCCCGGCGCGCCCCTCGCGAATGTCCCGAGTGCGCTCGCATCGATCGCGACGAAGCCGCTCAATGCGCATGCCGATGCACTCGACACGCTGCATGACCTCGCACTCGAGCTGCTACGCACGCTCGACGCGCACAACTTCGCGGCAAGCGCGATCGACACGACCCTTGCCACGCTCCCGAGCACGCTCGACACGTCCGAGGTCGCCGCGACGCTGCGCTTCATCACCGCGCGCATCGTGCCCGGCCTGCGCCGCGCCGACGACGAGCTCTCGCACGTCCTCGATGCGCTCGATGGACGCTACGTCCCGGCCGGCCCGAGTGGTGCACCGACCCGTGGCATGGCGCACGTGCTGCCGACTGGACGCAACTTCTACGCCGTCGACCCGCGCGTCGTCCCGAGTCCGACCGCATGGCAGACCGGGCAGCTCCTCGCCGCGGGCGTGCTCGACCGCTTTCTGCGCGAGGAGGGCCGCTACCCCGACTCGATCGGCATCTCGATCTGGGGCACGAGTGCGATGCGCACGCAGGGCGACGACATAGCGCAGGTGCTCTCACTGCTCGGCGTACGCCCCCGCTGGCAGATGGAGAGCCGACGCGTCATTGGTCTCGAGGTCATCCCACTCGCGGAACTCGGTCACCCACGCGTCGACGTCGTCTGCCGCATCTCCGGCTTCTTCCGCGACGCCTTCCCCCACGCCATCGCCCTCCTCGACGAGGCGTTCGACCTCGTCGCCGCGCTCGATGAGCCCGACGACCAGAACTACGTCCGCCGCAACCGCACCGCCGAGCAGACCCGCCTCGCCGCCACCGGCCTCACCGACGACGAGGCGTGGCGGCAGGCCGGCTTCCGCATCTTCGGCAGCCCGCCCGGCACCTACGGCGCCGGCATCCTCCAGCTCATCGATGAGCGGCAGTGGCACAGCGACGCCGACTTCGCGGAGACCTATGTGAACTGGGGCGGCTACGCCTACACCCGAGCGGCCTACGGCGTGGACGCCCGCGATCGCTTCCGCACTGCGCTCGCCGGCGTGCAGATCGCGCTCAAGAACCAGGACAACCGCGAGCACGACATCTTCGACAGCGACGACTACCTGCAGTTCCACGGCGGTATGACCGCGACCATCCGCTCCATTACCGGCGCGAACCCGAAGCGCTACTTTGGCGACTCGCAGGATCCCGCGCGCCCGCGCGTGCGCGACCTCAAGGAGGAAGCGCTGCGCGTCTTCCGCACGCGCGTCGTGAACCCCAAGTGGCTCACCTCGATTCGCCGTCACGGTTACAAGGGCGCGCTCGAGGTCGCCGCAACGGTGGACTACCTCTTCGGCTACGACGCCACCGCCGAGGTCATCGACGACTGGATGTACGAGCAGGTCGCCCAGACCTACCTGCTCGACAAGGAGATGCAGCGCTTCTTCGAGCAGTCGAACCCCTGGGCCGAGACCGACATCGCCAACCGCTTGCTCGAGGCCATCCAGCGCGGCATGTGGGCGCAGCCCGACGCAGCCCTCCGCGCGCAGATCGAGGAGCGCCTGCTCACCATCGAGGACAGCCTCGAGGGTCGCGCCCGCGACACCAGCGTCAACGCAGACGCCACCGCACTGCGCGACGGAGCCGCTGAGCGATGACAACGCCCTTCCCGTTCTCCGCGGTCGTCGGCAGCGGCGACCTCAAGCGCGCGCTGCTGCTCAACGTCGTCGAGCCACGCATCGGCGGTGTGCTGATCCGCGGCGATCGCGGCACCGCCAAGACCACGATCGTCCGAGCGCTTGCCGCGCTCCTCCCCACGATTCGCACGCGCGAGGGCTGCCCCATCGCTTGCGACCCTGCCGACGGCCCCTGCGCGATCTGCCATGACGCCGGCGCCGTCATCGAGCGCGCCCCGCGCATCGTCGAGCTTCCCCTCGGTGCGACCGAGGACCGCGTCACCGGCACGCTCGACCTCGAACGCGCCCTCCGCGAAGGCGAACGCCGCTTCGAGCCTGGCATCCTCGCTGCCGCCAACCGTGGCGTGCTCTACATCGATGAGGTCAACCTGCTCCCCGACCACCTCGTTGATCTGCTGCTCGACGTCGCGGCCTCCGGCAGCAACGTCGTCGAGCGCGATGGCATCGCCGTCACGCACCCCGCGCGTTTCGTCCTCGTCGGCACCATGAACCCCGAGGAAGGCGACCTGCGCCCGCAGCTGCTCGATCGCTTCGGCCTCGTCGTCGAGGCGCGCACGCCCATCGACCCGAAACTGCGCGCCGAGGTCGTACGTCGCCGTGTCATGTTCGACTCCGAGCCCGAGCGCATCCGCATCGAATATGAGGACCGCGAGGCCGGCCTGCGACGCACCCTCGTGCGCGCATCGCGCGACCTCACCAACGTGCGTGTCCCCGAGCCGATGCTCGCCCTCGCCGTTGACCTCTGCATCGAGGCGCAGGCGGACGGCCTGCGTCCTGACCTCACCGTCTACCGCACCGCGCGCGCCATCGCCGCCCTCAACGCTCGTCCCGAGGTCGAACAGGACGACGTGCTCGACGCCGCACTCATGGCGCTACCGCACCGTCAGCGCCGCCACCCACTGCAACAGCAGCAGCCCCCGTCCGTCGAGGACCTCGTCAACGCCCGCCGTGACCCGCCCGACGAGCCGCCCTCACCCACCGACGGCGACCACGCGCCGCGACCGAGCGCACCCAACAACAACGGCGGCAGCGACGAGCAGCCGACGAACGACGCCGCGCCCAAGGACGACACCAACAATCGAAGCGGCGCAAACGCAGCGCCCGATCGCAGCCAAGCACCGGACGCGCCGCGTGCCTTCGCCCTCCCCCACACGAGCGCGCAGCGCGCCCGCCAGACCGGCCGCCACAACGCCGCCGTCGAGTCGCATCGTGGCCGCAGGGTCGGTCACGCCGCGTGGGATGCCCACACGCGCGACATCGCGCCGCTCGCGACCGCCCTCGCGATCTCGAGTGCGCCTCGATCGCGCGAGCTCACACGCGATCAGATCCGCATGCACCGGCGCCGCGCTCCGTCACGTCGCCTCGTCTTGTTGCTCGTCGACGGCAGTGGCTCAATGGGCGCCCGCGAGCGCATGGCGCAGACCAAGGCCGTGCTGCTCGGCATGCTCGACAACGCCTACCGCGCACGCGTGCTCGTCGCGCTGCAGGTCTTCCGCGACGAGCACGCCTCCGTGCTCGTCCCTCCGACGCGTCACATCACGCAAGTCGCCGAGGTCGTCACAGCGCTCCCGACCGGTGGCCGCACGCCGATCGCCGCCGCACTGCGCGACGCCGCCAACATGGCCGCGACGCATCGCCTGCGCGTCGGCGGCGATGTCCTACTCGTCGTGATCACCGACGGTCGCTACCGAGACCAGATCGACGACGCAGCGTTCGAGGTCATCGCGAGCGGCGCTCACACCCTCGTGGTCGACTCGGAGCCCGGCCCGATTCGCCTCGGCCGCGCGCGCAATCTCGCACACGCTCTCAACGCCGAGTACGTCCAACTCGACTCTGCCGACTAACTGTTGCCGCCTAGCCGAGCAGCGCCTTCGCGACGCCCTGCCCGGCCACAAATCCGCTCGACCACGCCCACTGGAAGTTGTAGCCACCAATGCGGCCGTCCACGTCGAGCACCTCACCGCACAGGTGCAGCCCCGGCGCGACCCGCGACTCCATGGTTTCGAGGCGCACCTCGCTCAGCGGCACGCCGCCGGCCGTCGCTTCGGCGTTCGACCACCCGCGCGTCCCCGTTACCGGCACCGGCGTATCGAGCACCGCACGCACCAGTGCACGTCGCTCCTCGCGCCGCAGCGTCTGTCCCGTCGCGACAGCATCGACGCCCGCCTGCTCGCACAGCGCACGCGCGAGCCGCGCCGGCACGTGTGCGCCGAGGTAGCGCGCCACCGGCTGCGCACCCAGCTGCTGCAGCTCCGCATCGAGCTGTTCGCTGCTCAGCCCCGGCACCCACCGCACGACGAGCTGCGCACCCGCGTCGTCCGCGCGCGCGTCCTGCCAGTGCCGGCTGATGTCCATCGCCGCAGGCCCGGACAGACCGAAATGCGTGCACAGCACCGCACCGGCCATCGAGGTGAGCCGCTTCCCAGTGCCGGAGCGCACCTCGATCTCCACGTCCGTCGCGAGCCCCGATAGTTCGCGCCCAAACCAGCCGTCCCCAACCGTCAGTGCAACCAGCGCCGGGAACTGCCGCGTCGTCGTGTGCCCGAGCGACTCCGCGAACGTGAACCCTGCACCGTCGCTCCCCGACCGCGGCAGACTCCGCCCGCCCGTTGCCAGGATCACTCGAGGTGTACGCAGCGCGCCCCACGGGCCGCGCACGACATACTCGCCATCCTCGTCGTGTTCGATCTGTTCCACCCGTCGTGGGTGCCGGATCTCCGAGCCCGCGTCGTAGGCCGCATTGAGCAATGCTTCGAGGACGGTGCGAGCGCTATCGGTGACCGGAAACAGCTTTCCCGTGTCCTCGCGCTTGAGTCGCACGCCGAGTGAGGCGAAGAACTCGACCGTCTCCGGCACCGTGAAGCGACGCAGCACGTTGCGAATCGAGTTACGCGATGATCCCGAGTACGACCGCTCATCGACCTCGTCGTGCGTGACGTTGCAGCGCCCGCCGCCCGCCACCAGGATCTTCGCGCCCAGTGTGCGCGCACCATCGAGCACGATCGGATGCGCGCCGGCACGGCCAGCCCAGATCGCCGCCATCAACCCGGCGGCCCCAGCCCCCACGATCACGAGTTCGGCACGTTCGAGGTCACTCACGCACGCACGGTCGCACGAACCCCGGCCTGATGCGACTCAGCGAATCCCGCACCACGCCAGCGCCGCGACCACGGCCGCCTCGACCTGTGGTGGTCTCGTGATCGCCAGCGCGACGACGACCGCCACGAGCGCGCCCGCCGACAGCATCGGCACGCGCAGCCGGCTCGAGCTCGAACGCACCGGCACTGCGGCAGCCACGTCCCCAACGCCCGAGGTCGCGCGACTCGTCTTGCTCACCTGTAGCACGAGCAGGCCTGCCACGAGGCACAACGCACCAGCGGACAGGAACGCTGCTCGATAGTCCCCGCTCGACGTGCGGATCAGGCCGGCCGCCGAGGCAGCGACGGATGCACCGAGTTGATGCGAGGCGAGCATCCACGCGAACACCGTGCCGACGCGTTCTGTCCCGAAATGATCGGCCGCGAGCCGAACCGTCGGTGGCACCGTCGCGACCCAGTCGAGCCCATAGAACACCACGAACAGCGCCAGTCCCGGCACGCCCGACTGGAACGCGAACGGCAGGAAGAGCAGCGACACCCCGCGCAGGCTGTAGTACCAGAACAGCAGCTTACGATTGTCGTAGCGATCGGAGAGCCACCCCGACCCCATCGTCCCAATGATGTCGAACACACCGATCAACGCGAGCAGGCTCGCGGCGGTGACCTCAGTCAGACCATGGTCCATCGACATCGGCACGAGGTGTGTGCCGATCAGTCCATTCGTCGAAGCACCGCAGATGAAGAACGACCCGGCGATCAGCTGGAAGTCGCGGTTGCGCACTGCGCTCGTGAGCGTTTGCAGCGCGTCACGAAACGGATTCGAGCTGCGTGCCGGGGGCGCTGGCACATCGGTGGTCGACGTCGCGCCGTACGGCAGCAACCCAACCGCTCGCGGCGAATCGCGGATCACGAGCGCGACCAATGGCACGACCAGCGCCGTGCAGACGGCGACGATCGCCACCGCCGTACGCCAGCCCGCTGCCTCCACCACACTCGCGAGCAGCGGCAGGAAGATCAGCTGTCCGGTCGCACCAGCGGCCGTGAGCACGCCGACGACGAGTCCTCGTCGACTCACGAACCAGCGGTTCGCAACGGTGGCGCTGAGCCACCCCGTCATCGCGCCGGCACCGAGGCCGACGAAGCCACCCCAGAACAGCAGTAGCTGCCACGGTGCGCTCATACGCGTGGTGATCGCCACCGCGAACGTCAGCATCAGCAGCGCGATCACCATCATGCGTCGCATCCCGACGCGCTCCATCAGCGACGCGGCGAACGGGCCAAGCGCCCCGTAGAGCAGCAGATTGATCGAGACCGCGAGCGAGACGGTCGCGCGAGACCACCCGAACTCCCGCTCGAGCGGCACGATCAGCACCGACGGCACCGAGCGCACGCCAGCTGCCGTGATCAGCACGACGAACGTGACGGCCACCATCACCCACGCGTAGTGGAATCGCGGCAGTCGTGAAGGACCCAGCGGGTTCATCGCCGGCGTAGGTGCAGTAGCCATCTCGCTCCAGGTCACCCGAACGCGCGCATCAGTTGGAGGCGCGACTCACCCTAGGGCGTTGAGTTGCATCATGCAACCAACTACAGTGAGGGCATGAAGCCAACCCGCCTGGACGACATGAACTGCAGCGTGGCCCGCACCGCCGACCTGATCGGCGAGTGGTGGACGCCCGTCATCCTGCGCGACCTCATGTTCGGCGTGACCCGCTTCGATCACTTCCAGGAGCGCCTCGGCATCGCCCGCAACACGCTCACCGACCGCCTCGGCCGTCTCGCGGAGGAGGGCATCGTGGAGCGGGTCGCCTACCAGGAGCACCCGCCTCGCTACGACTACCGGCTCACCGAGAAGGGCGCCGACCTCTGGCTCGTCCTCACGGCGATGCGCGAGTGGGGCGATCGCTGGGAGGCTCCGGACGGTCCGCCGTTGCGCGCGACACATCGAGCCTGCGGCAACGACGTCACGTTGCACCTCGAATGCCCCGAGTGCGGCGAGCTCACCACCCGCCGAGAAGTACGTATGGTCGATGGCCCCGGCCACGGTGGCAAGGTCCTCACGTCACTCAGGCGCTGACGCTTCCGCCTCACGGCAACGTCCATGCGGATGCCTAGCTGCCCGGCGTGTGCAGCCCGACGGCGACATTCGCCCAGAACCGATCGAGTAGACGTTTGCCAATTCGGCCAACCTGCCGCTCGTTGATCGGCTGCCCATCAACCTCGATCACCGCGCTAATCGGCGCTGTGGTGCTCATCGCGAGCACCTCATTCGCCGCGAGCAGTTCGTCTTTCGTGAAGTAAGCCTCGCGCACCGGTATGCCCTCAGCCTGCGCGGCCTCAATCATCAACTCACGGGTGATCGAGGGCAGGATCCGGTTGTCGAGCGGCGGGAACACCAGTGCGCCCGCCTCGATGATCGCGAGCGCCTTGGCAGATGCCTCCATGACGAAGCCGTCGCGGATGAAGATCGCGTCGTCGCACCCCGCATCGATCGCCGCCTGGCGGGCGAGCACGTTCGGCAACAGCTGAATCGTCTTGATGTCGCAGTGGGCCCAGCGATCATCTGGGACCGTGATCATCCGCATCGTCGACGGCAGGTCGGGTACGCCAGGCGCACCGGTTTCGTAGGCCATCATGAAGCACGAGCTCGGGACGCCCGGTGCGGGGAATGGATGGTTGCGCTGCGCCACCCCACGCGAGATCTGCCAGTACACGCTGGCGTTCGTGAACCCATTGCGTTCGAGCAGTTCGAGGCTGAGTTCAGGGAGCGTCTCGATCGGGATCGATAGCTCGATGCGCAGTTCCTGGAGTCCATGCTGCAGTCGACGCATGTGTCGTTCGAGCGCGATTGGCTGCCGCTCGTAGTACTGCGTGACCTCATACACACCGTCGCCGAATACGACACCGCGATCTTCGATCGGGACCACCGCTTCCTCGCGAGTGACCCAACGACCGTCGATGTTGGCGTATGTCCACATACCCGGCTCCGCTTCTCGTTCCAGTCGACTATATAGAAGGCGCACTCAATCGAACCAGTGCTCGTCATTGTGGCGCCCTGCACCTAAAGGACGAAGCCCCGGCCGTTGGCCGGGGCTTCGCTGACGTCCAACGAGAGAGCGAGCTAGTGAGCGGCGGTCGGAACGCGGCCCGCGGCCTCGTTCAGCAACTGCTCGGTGTCCTCCCAGCCAATGCACGCGTCTGTGATCGAGACGCCGTACTTCAGCGCGGAGGGGTCGCTGCCCAGCGACTGGTTGCCGGGGAACAGGTGGCTCTCCAGCATCAGGCCGACGATGCCGGTGTTCCCAGCGGCACGCTGCACCAGCACATCGCGGAACGCGATTGGCTGGTTGTCGTGGTTCTTCGACGAGTTCGCGTGGCTGCAGTCGACCAGCAGCCGAGGCGAGACCTTGCCCTTCTCGAGCCGCGCCTGCGCATCGCGCACGCTGGCGGCGTCGTAGTTCGGGCCATCGCTACCGCCGCGCAGCACGACGTGCCCGTCCGGGTTGCCCGTCGTGTGCACGACGCTGACCTTGCCCGTGCCGTCGACACCGAGGAATGCGTGCGGGCTGCGCGCCGAGATCATCGCGGCCACCGCAATGTCGATGTCGCCGCTCGTGCCGTTCTTGAAGCCGACAGGCATGCTCAGCCCACTCGACATCTCGCGGTGCGTCTGGCTCTCCGTCGTGCGGGCGCCAATCGCCGTCCACGAGATCAGGCCAGCGAGGTACTGCGGGACGATCGGGTCGAGGAACTCGGTCGCACATGGCAGGCCAAGCTCATTCACCTTGAGCAGCAGACGGCGCGCAGTGCGCAGGCCCTCTTCGATGTCGAAGGTGCCATCCAGCCGCGGGTCGTTGAGCATGCCCTTCCACCCGACGGTGGTGCGAGGCTTCTCGAAGTACACGCGCATCACGATGACGAGCTTGTCCTCGACCTGCTTCGCGATCTTCGCGAGCCGCTCGGCGTACTCGATCGAGGATGCCTCGTCGTGGATCGAGCACGGCCCGACGATCACCACCAGGCGCGGGTCCTCACCGGCCAGCACGGCACGGATGGCGGCCCGGCCGGATCGCACCGTCTCAGCGGCAGCGTCCGAGATCGGCAGTTCGCGGTCGAGGTCATCAGGAGAAATCAAAGGGGTGAGTTGCCTCACGTTCACATCCGAGGTGGACGTCATTGGGGAGTCGTCTCTCTATAGTCGCGGCTGTACTCGCAGCCGACCACCAACCACACGCCGGGGTCGTCGCTCTGGTCACGGGAGTATAGAACAACCTCGCCAGACGTAATACGTCTCCTCGCACCCGAACTAACACGCTGCTGGAGCCCCGAGCCTCAGCCAACCTCACCAGAAGCTGGGCGAAAAGGCCGACGGCCCCTAGATGCCCGCCGAGGCGATCGGCGGTTCAGCGAAGAATCGCTCAGCAATCGCCCGCAGCGCCGAGAACTCGCGCTGCTCGAACACCTCTCGGCGCATCGAGTGGATGTCTGCGCGCCCAACCATGTACAGCGACAGCGACTTCTGCGCCTGCACGAGCGCGACCAGCTCCGGCAGCCGCTCCTCGATCAGATCGAGGTGGCGACGAGTGACCCGCTCCCGGTACGCGGCGCGCTCCTCCAGGTCGAGCTCGCCGTACGCCGGGTCGAACAGCCACGGCTTGCCAAGCGCGCCCCGCCCCACCATCACCGAGGCACACCCGGTCTCCTCGCGCATCCGCGCTGCGTCCGCGAGCGACAGCACGTCGCCATTCCCCGTCACGGGGATGTCGACCGCGTCCACCACGTCCTTGATCAGCGCCCACGGCGCGAGCCCACCGAAGCGCATCATCCGCGTCCGAGGATGCACGGTGATCCCGTCCACCCCCACGTCCTGCGCCATCCGCGCAACCTCGACGGCGTTCTGCTCGTCGTTGTTCCAGCCGCCCCGAATCTTGATCGTCAGCGGCACATCAATCGCCGCACGCAGTGCTTCGAGGACCTTCGCGGTGCTGGCGACATCACGCATCAGCGCCGCGCCCTTGCCCTGCCGCACGATCTTCGGCACCGGACAGCCCATGTTCAGGTCGATGATCTCCGCGCCCGCCTCGACGAGCCGGATCGCGGCAGGCACCAGCGCCTCTGCCTTGCACCCGAGCAACTGCATCGCAACGACGCCCTCTGCGGGGTCGGTCTCCATCATCAGGGTCGTCTTGGCGTTGTGCCGGATCAGCGCCTCGGCGTCGAGCTCCTCGTTCGTGACGAAGCCCGACCCGCACTCGCGCGCGACGAGGCGAAACGGCAGGTTCGTATACGCCGCCATCGGCGCGAGCCGCGCCGGGGCCGCCTCAATCAGTGCTCGAAAGTCTTCGCGTCGCATCCCCACCAGTATCCCAGCCCCGAGCATCGAGGTCGCGCGCCGCCTATAGTCGCCTCGTGTTCACCCTCATCGCCCACCGCGGCTACTCCGACGAGGCGCCCGAGAACACCCTCGCCGCCTTCGACCTCGCGCTAGAGCGTGGCTACCGCCACTTCGAGCTCGACGCGCAGCTCACCTCGGACGGCGCGCCCGTCGTGATCCACGACGACGACCTCGACCGCACCACCGACGGCCACGGCCGGCTCCGCGCCCACACCCTCGAGGCCGTCCGCGCGCTCTCGGCCAACGCCGGCCGCGCCGAATACGCCTCGGAGCACGTCCCCACCCTCGACGAGTTGCTGGAGCGGTACACGGGACGTGCCCGGTTGCACCTCGAGTTGAAGTCGGCGGAACAGGAGCTCCCCGCCATCGTCGTCGATGCCTGCAAGGTTCGAGACTGGGCTGTGCCCACTGAGACCGACGACGTGCCCGGCCTCACCATGACATCGTTCCACGTCGAACAGCTCTACCGCTCGCGACGCCTGCTCCCCAACATCCCGCATGGCTGGCTGCTGACTCGCATCACCGAGGCCGACCTCGACCTGACGACGCAACTCGGCCTCGCCGAGCTCTGCCCGCGTGCCGACACCCTCACACCCGACGCCGTCGCCGAAGCCACACGACGAGGTGTGCGAGTCCGCGCCTGGGGCGTGCGCAACGAGGACGATCTGCTGCAGGCAGCACGTGCCGGTGCGTGGGGCACGACCGTGAACTGGCCCGACCGCGCACGCGACGCACTCACCGCCGCAGGAATCGAAGTCGCGCGCTAGCCAGCAGTGAGTCGCAACCACTACGACACGACACCCGCTGTCTCGTCCAAACCTCCCAAGAAGCTGGGTTAAAAGCGGCTACGCCGCCTATTCCCACATCCACCAGCGGCGACGCGGCACATGCTGGGGCGGTGGCGGACCGTAGGTCATCCCGAAGCGGTTGACCGCCGCCTGCTTGATGCACTTCATCGCTTCCTCGATCGAGTCGGTGAACAGCAATCGATCCATGTCGACTTGAGAGATCGTGCCCTCGGCCAGCAGCTTGTCCTCGATGAACGCGCGCAGCGGCCCCCAGAAGGCAGTGTCAATGAACACCACCGGGAAGTCGTTGATCTTGCCCGTCTGCACCAGCGTCGCTGCCTCGAACGCTTCGTCGAGCGTGCCGAACCCACCCGGCAGCACCACGAACGCGTACGAGTACTTCACGAGTACGACCTTGCGCGCGAAGAAGTGGTGGAAGTTCAGGAACGTGTCGAGGTAGGGGTTGGGCGCCTGCTCGTGCGGCAGTTCGATGTTGCTGCCGACGGTGTGGCCGCCCGCCTCCTTCGCGCCGCGGCTCGCCGCTTCCATCAGCCCCGGGCCACCGCCCGTCATCACAGTGAACCCGAGGTCGGCGAGTGCCGCCCCGACCTTCCGTCCCAGCTCGTAGTACGGATGCCCGTCGGGGTAGCGCGCCGACCCGAACACAGTGACGCAGGGCCCGGCGAAGTGCAGCGTGCGAAAGCTGCGGATGAACTCGACGAACACGCGGATCGCCCACCAGAGCTCGGAGGAGCGTGGTCGCGGGCCGGAGAAGAACAGCCGCTCCGGGACGCGTGATGCCTCGTCCTCCGGGGTGGGAGGCGGCGGGTTGGGAGTCTGAATCACCATCGATAGCTCCTCGACCGTCGTGATGCGCGCGCATCTACCGTGTCGCGCAATGCATCGAGGATCAATCGAAAGCGATCACGAAGTCGTACGATCTGTGTAATGCAGTCACCCGACCAATCACCATCAGAGCTCCCGCCGCTCCGCTACGTCACCCTCGAACAGGCACGCGCACTCGAGTGCAACGGCTGCGGCGATTGCTGCGACACGCGACGCACCGACGGCTACTGGGCGTGGTCGGCGGTGCCCGAGGACGGCTTCGCGAGCATGACCAGCGACGGACCGCTGATCATCCCGATCGAGCGTATCGAGGGTGGCGACGGTTGGCGCGACCGTGCCTGGCATGTCGACGACGCGAGCGAGTACTACCCGACGCGCTTTCGCTGCTCGGCGTTCCAGGAGCAGGAGGACGGCCGTGGCCTTTGCGGTCGCCACACGCTGGAACGCCCCGGCGTCTGCGGCGAGTTCCCGGTGCATGTCGTCGGCCTCGACCTCGATGTCGCGGAGCTCGGCGAAATACCGCTGCTCACCGGCGCGCTGCCACGCTGCACCTGGTACCGCATGATCGTCGTGCGCGACGGCGACGATCGCATCACACCCCTCGAAGCGATCGAGTCAAGCGAGCGCCCCTAGCTCACGCTCGCCAATCCCACTGCACGATCGGCTCGTCGCGCTTCCCGACCTTGGCAGGCGTGCCCTCACGCAGAAACCCGAGGTGCACGATCGCGACCACGCGATCGCCACCGGTGAGTCTGAGCTGCTCGCGCGTGACGTCGTATGTGATCAGCCGGTCGGTGCTCGTGTGTGCCGCCAGCCCCTCCGCCTCAGCAGCGAGCAGCAGGTTCTGCAATGCACAGGCGCACGCCGCGTAGTCCTCGATGTCGCGCGCTGCGTCGTCCGGCGTCCCCGCCTGCGTCAGGAAGAGCGCCACCGGCGCGCGGTTCAGCTTCGCGCGCGCCGATGTGCCAAGGCTCTCCGGCTGCCCATTGCTCGCAAGCCAGCTCGCGATCGCGTCCGCGAACTCATCGCGCGCGGCGCCCGTGAACACGTGGAAGCGCCACGGCTGCGTCATGCGATGGTTTGGCGCCCACCGCGCCGCCTCGATCAGTCGCTCAATCACCTCACGTGAGGGACATGCGTCACCGAACGCTTCGACATCGCGTCGGGTATGAATAGCCTCGTACACATCCATCGTCATCTCCTCGGGACCCGCGGCGCGAATGGTACCCGGGCGGCACACAGGCTGGCAGGTTGGGCTAGTATTCGGGCCGCCACCATGGCGGTGTTCCATGCCTGCGCCCGATGCCCGCAGGGCGTCGAGTGAAATGAGAGGCCTCGCGATGCCTGAGCCGGAAGTTCGCGTCACTGGCCCCATGCTCGATCGCTTCGATCAGATCCTCACGCCGGAGGCCTTGAGCCTGCTCGGTCAGCTGGAGTCGCAGTACGGCGCGCGTCGCCGTGAGCTGCTCGCCGCTCGTGCAGTGCGGCAGGACGCGATCACCGCTGGCGCCAACCTCGACTTCCTGCCGGAGACGAAGGCGATCCGCGATGGCGACTGGAAGGTCGCGCCCGCGTCGCCCGGCCTCATCGACCGCCGCGTCGAGATCACTGGCCCCGCCGAGCAGCGTATGACCGTGAACGCGCTCAACTCCGGCGCGAAGGTCTGGCTCGCCGACTTCGAGGATGCCATCTCGCCGTTCTGGGAGAACTTGGTCAACGGCCAGCTCTACCTGCGTGACGCGCTCGACCGCACGCTCGACTTCACCACCCCCGAGGGCCGCGCATACGCCCTCAAGCCGGATGACGAGCTCGCCACGATCGTCGTGCGTCCGCGCGGCTGGCACCTCGAGGAGAAGCACGTCCTCGTTGATGGCCAGCCGATGTCCGCCAGCCTCTTCGACTTCGCCCTGTATCTGCTCCACAGCGGCAAGCGTCAGATCGCGAAGGGCAAAGGCCCGTACTTCTATCTCCCGAAGATGGAGAGCCACCTCGAAGCGCGGCTCTGGAACGACGTGTTCAACACCGCGCAGGACGCGCTAGGCATCCCGCGCGGCACGATCCGCGCGACCGTGCTGATCGAGACCTATCCCGCAGCGTTCGAGATGGAGGAGATTCTCTACGAGCTGCGCGATCACAGCGCTGGCCTCAACGCCGGACGCTGGGACTTCATCTTCAGCATGATCAAGAAGCTCCGCTCACGCGGCCCTGACTACGTGCTGCCCGACCGCGCCGCAGTGGCGATGACCGTCCCCTTCATGCGCGCGTACACCGAGTTGCTGGTGAGCACCTGTCACAAGCGCGGGGCGCACGCGATCGGCGGCATGTCTGCGTTCATCCCCAACCGTCGAGATGCAGCCGTCAACGACGCGGCAATGGAGCGTGTGCACGCCGACAAGAAGCGTGAGGCCGCCGACGGCTTCGATGGCTCGTGGGTCGCGCACCCCGACCTCGTCTCGATCTGCTACGAGGAGTTCAACGCGGTCCTCGGTGACCGCCCAAACCAGCTCGACAAGTTGCGCGATGAGGTGCGTGTCACCGCCGCCGACATCCGCAACATCGCCGCGACGCCCGGCGCCGTCACCGAAGCCGGCGTGCGCAACAATGCGTCCGCCGGCGTGCAGTACCTCCAGGCGTGGCTCAGCGGCACCGGCGCAGTCGCGATCTTCAACCTCATGGAAGACGCCGCTACCGCCGAGATCGCGCGCTCGCAGATCTGGCAGTGGATCCACAACGATGTGAAGCTCGAGGACGGCACCGCCATCACGTCCGATCTCGTCCGTCGCTATCTCGACGAGGAGATCGCAAAGCTCGGCGACCCCGCGCAATACACCAAGGCTCGTGAGCTCTTCGAGCAGGTCGCCCTCAACGACCACTTCGAGGAGTTCCTGACCATCCCTGCCTATCAAACCATCCCGTAAGCACCCCACCCGCATGAGTGATCGGCTGTCGACCGTTTGACTGCAGCACCCCAACAGAACCCAACGCGTGCGGGCATGACCACCGTCTGCCCCAACTGCGGTCGCGCGGTCAGCGCGACGAGCGTGATCTGCGGCAACTGCCTGCAGTCCATCCACGAGTTCGCCGTCGACGACGGCGCCATCGAGCGCCGCGCCGCTGCCTCGCGTCGCGCGCGCCGCAACTACTACCTGCGCCGCTTCGCTGTGGTGGCCTTCGTGGTCGTCGCGACGAGCGCGTACGCGTGGTTCTCGTGGTTGAAGCCAGACTCCCTGCTGCCCGTGCCGACCTCGACGGCACGCACACTGACCTCGGCGCTCGACCAGCCATCGAGGTGGGCGAGCGTTGGTGGCGACAACTTCCTCCATCGCGCGACGAGCGCCACACCCAAGCTCAATGCTCCCGAGGTATGGCGGCGCACGCTCGACGCGCGCATCACCACGCAGCCGGTCGTCGGCGACACGCTCGTGTATGTCGGGGTCGCCTCGGCCGGCCTCGTCGCCCTCTCCCGCGACGACGGCCGCGAGGTGTGGCGCGTGCCCGTGCCGGGTCAGCTCGACGCCGCGCCGACCCTCGTCGGCGACCGCCTCTATGCCGTGCTCCGAGACGGCACGATCGCCGCGTTCGACCCGCAGACCGGCAAGACGATTTGGCGCTCCGGCGACGGCCCCACCTTCTTCGCCTCGCCGCTCGTCTCCGAGGGGGTGGTCTATGCGATCTCGCTCGGGCGCATCACCGCCCTCGACGCCGAGAACGGCAAGACGCTCTGGATCCACGAGATCGACACGAGTGTGAGCAGTCAGGCCGCCCCGGTCGCGAACCACGAGGTGCTACTGGCCGCCTCGTTCCGCCGCGGCCTCGTGTTCGACCGCGCCCACGGCAGCGAGCTCTTCTTCTACGCGCTTCCCTCGCCCAACCACCTGATGCTCGCGGGCGACCAGGCGATGCTCATCACCGAGGACAGAGTCGTCGCGTTCGGTCTCGATCAGCGACGGCCGTGGTGGGAGCCGTTCCGCACCGGCTGGGCCGAACTCTGGCTGTTCGGTATGGCGCCGGCGCCCCCGGACCAGCCTCGACGCTGGGTGGGGCCTGCCGACAAGGGCTCGTTCGCACCGGCGCTCGCCGGCGACACGCTGGTGATCGCCACCGCGACCGGCCTCGTGCGCGGCCTCGACATGTCCACGGGACGCCCGAGGTGGGAGCAGAAGCTCGGTCCGATCGCGGCGGCCCCGCTCGTGACGCCGACCGGCGCGGTGCTCGTGCAGCCGGAGGGGCTGCTGCTGATCGATCCGCGCACCGGCGAGGAGCGCGGTCGCCGTGCGATGCCGGGCGCATCGCTGCGCGGCATGGGGCTGACCTCGAACGGGATGTTCCTGATCAGCGGCGATGCGACGGTGCTCGCGCTTCGCTGACCACCACGAGCGCGTCCCCGTTTAATGCATCTGTAACTCGTGCATAACCGCGCGCAATCAACCTTCCGCTGCATCCGTGCGTTCATGGATCGTGATGCAACCCCGATGGTCCATCGTTCTCTGTGCCCTGCTCGTGGCGGGCGTGCTGGCGTGCGGTCGTGGCGGGGCACCCTCGGCGCCGGGCGCCGCTACACCGAGTGCGACGCCGGTCGTGAGCTTCCCCAGCTCGGACGCACCGTTGGCGCGGCTCGTGATCCCGGCGATCGAGATTGACCAGGCGACGGTGCCGGGGCTCGTGGACCCGAAGACGAACGAGATGCTCGCGCCGGCCAAGGCATTCGACATCGCCTACTACGACTTCTGCGCGCGGCCCGGCCGTGGGAACGCGGTGTTCGCGGGCCACCTCGACTACATCCATATCGGGGCGGCGGCGCTGTGGCGGCTGCGGGACATCCGCCCGGGCGACGAGGTCCAACTGCAGCTCGCCGATGGCATGCAGCTGCGCTACCGGGTGACGACCAACAAGCTCTACGACCCCGACACCACTGCCGCCTGGAACGAGCTACTCGGGCAGCAAGGCGCGCCGGACGAGGTGACGGTCGTGACGTGCGACGGCGACTTCAACTCGAGCACACACGAGTACTCGGAGCGACGGGTCGTACAGGCGGTCCGGATCGGCTAGCGAGGCGCGATGTCGACCTCGAACACTCTGGGACTGTTCGGGCTCGTTAGCACAATTGTTTCACGTGAAACAATCTGCGTATACCTATATTGTTATGTCCAACAGGTTGCGAGGTGACTCACACAGGTTGATCTGTGTACTCTGATTCGCGCAGTCGAGCTCTTGGCGGGGTGAGACAGCAGGGACGCGATGACCCCAGCCCGCACCCCCAGGATCCTCGTGGTGTTCGCTGCGCTCCTCGCGGCGTTCGCGTTCCTACTCATGCTCCCCGGTCAGGTCGACGCCGCCTCGACCGTGAACGCGCCGTCGAGCGCCACCCTTGTCACCACCTCGGCGCTCGCGCAGCTCAACTCCAAGCAGGGCGAGTGCTTCCCGTTCGTCCAGCGCGTGATGAAGGCAGCGATCGGCCGGTCGATCGGCTCGGACTACCGGCTCGGCTACATCCAGGCCGGCGCGATCGAGGTGCCGCTGATCGCCGCACAGGTCGGCGACGTGCTGCAGCTGATCGATGACAAGAACACCACACCGAGCGCCGATTACCCCGGCATGCACACGGCGATCGTGCTGCAGAACTATGGCGCCGGGAAGTTCCAGGTGGTCGACTCCAACGCGCAGTACGACGGCGTCGTGCGACAACGCGACTACGAGCCGATGGTCGTCGCGGCGCGCTACTCGAACATCTCCGTGCATGCGTACCACCTGATCGACACGCCGATCCCGGCGAACGCGACCGGCAGTGGTGCAGGGGTGGGGGGCGCGGGCATCGGATCCGCCTCGACCTCCTCAGGACCAGCGATCGCGCTGGCACCCGGTGTGACGGCGACGGTGGTCGCGGATGGCGACTGCCTGCGGGTGCGCTCGCTGCCCTCGTTGAGCGGCACGGTCTTCTCGTGCGTGTCGAGCGGTTCGGCGATGTCGGTGCTGGGCGGCGCTGCTGACGCCGAGGGATACCACTGGGTCCGTGTGAGCGGCGGTGGGGTCACTGGCTGGGCAGTCGATCAGTTCTTACGAGGCATCGCAGCAGCCTCCGCGCCGGCTGCGCCCGAGCCACCCTCGACGACCGGCAAGATCGTCGGCGGCTCGATCCCGACGGCGGGCTTCGGGCTGGTGGTGTACGGCGGCGGGTCGAAGGACGCGCTGCTCACCGCCTCGTCGTGCCCGAAGATTTCGGCGGCATTCTGGGCGTCGACGGCGGACGGCAGCTTCGTGACGTACATCCCGGCGGCGAGCGTCGCAGTCGTGAACGCGGGATGGGACTCGCAGTTCCCGAGCGGTGTGCCGGCGAGCACGGCCCTCATCGGCCGCTGCTCGTAACTTCGTTACTTCTCGCCCAGCGTATCGATTGCACTGCATAGGGCTGGCACGCCCGTCGGGTAAACGTCGCCCCGCCTGGATCGCTCTCCGCTCAGCCCGCTCGTAGCATCGCTACGAACGGGCTCGAGCGGAGGGGAACGCACTGATGGCACTCGCAGACTTTGATGTCACTGGGAAGCGCGTGCTCGTCACGGGCGCGGGGCGCGGCATTGGTCGCGGGATCGCGCTGGCGTTCGCTGATGCGGGCGCCGACGTCGCGATCACGAGTCTCGGCGAGCCGAACGCGGCGAAGGTCGCGAGCGAGGTGCAGGCGCTGGGTCGGCGCGGCTTCGGTTGGGCGGCCGACGGCACGAGCGTCGAGGCGATGGAGCGCATTCGCGACGCGGTGCTCGAAGCGCTGGGCGGGCTCGATGTGATCGTGAACTGCGTCGGCGACTCGATCCCCGGCACGGTGGCGCAGGCGCCGGGCGGCGAGGGCCGCGTGATGACCGAGGCTGACTGGCACAAGGTGATCGACCTCAACCTCACGCAGGCGTTTGTCGGCAGTCACGTGTTCGGGCCGACGCTGCTCGAGCAGCGCTCCGGCTGCGCGATCAACATCTCCTCGTTCGCAGCGACTCGAGCGGGCGCGAACATGAGCGCGTACGCGGCGGCGAAGACCGGACTGACGCGATTCACCGAGTCGCTCGCGCTGGAGTGGGCGCCGTACGGGGTGCGCGCGAACGGCATCAACCCCGGCCAGTTCCCGGACCCCGAGCAGATGACCGAGGACGAGTTCCGTCAGCGCGAAGAGCGCGGCGCGGCGAACATCCCGCTGAAGCGCTACGGACGTGTACGCGAAGTCGGACTGCTGGCGGTGTATCTCGCCTCGGACGCGGCGGCATATGTCACCGGGCAGACGATCGGGATCGACGGCGGGCGAACGATTTAGTGCAGCGCCAGTTCGCGGTCAGAGCTTTCTTGAACCGGTGCTAGTGTGGCGCCGTGACAACCATTCTCACGGCGCTCACCGACGATTTCATGTACCTCCTCTCAGATCGCCGGTTGACCGACATGTCGACTGGCATCCCTGACGAGCGCTCTAACGCGACCAAGTCGATCTTGTTCCATGACTCGATCATCCTCGGCTTCACCGGTTCGGCGCAGCTTCCCGACGCACGTGGGCGGCCTGTTCCCACCGCGGAATGGCTCGGTGAGCGTATCCGGGAGCGACGAGCCTCCGAGGTAATCGAAACGCTACGCCAGGCGCTCACTGACACCTACACAAGTCGCCTTGCCCAGTTCCATCCCAACAGTCGGAGGCTGGACGTGATCGCCGCGGTCTGGGGACAAAGGCCCGATCGGGTATTCGCGCCGGTGTGCTTCACGATCTCAAATGCAGCCGACCCCTCATTCCAATCGTTCTCAGTGGCCAAGCAGGGGCGGACGCAACGCGGGACGCTGGCCTGGAGCACGCATGGTGTCGAGTTCGATCTGCCGGCGGCGTTGAGACTCGACCGCGCTCTTCGGGAGATCCGCCGGCACTGCGCGGGAAGCCCGCTGACGATTACCCAGACCCTCGTCTCGGTCTTCAGGGGTTTCGCGCGTACCCAGCGCTTCGTTAGTGAAGACGTTCTCGTGACGATGCTGCCGCGCCCGACGGAGGCAGCAACATCTTTTGGCATCGTCGGTGGAGGGCCACAGGCCGGCATGCCATCCGCATTCTTTGTGCCGGCGAGCCAGCCGATCGGGCGAGCAATCCAACACTTCCCCGTCGTCGTGCTACCGGGCGGAGGCTTCGTTGCTGAGATGAGCGTCAGTTACAACGCCGACCCACCCAGACGACTCTGATCACGGTTCGATTGATTCGTTACCTTAGAAGGGCAGCTCCACGCCGATGCCCTGCTCGCGGGCCTTCTTCAGGACGTAGGCGCTTGCGGCGGCGTCCTCGATGCCGACGCCCTGGCTCTCGAAGAGCGTGATGGCGTCGGGTGAGGGGCGGCCGGCGACCTTGCCGCCGACCACGTCGCCGAGCGACACGGCACGGTTCCAGCGGAAGGCACCGCGCTCGGCGGCCCAGATCAGCTCGCCGCACTCGATCTTGGCCTGCTCGATGTTGTCGACGGCGACGAGCTCGGCTCGCGTGATCGTGGTCTCGTCGATCTCGCGCTTCTGCCAGGAGTTCGAGCCGGCGGCGATCACGCAGGTGCCGGGGTCGAGCTTCGAGCCGTCGAAGACCGGCTCACGAGCGGTGGTGATGGCGACGACGATGTCGGCGCCCGCCAGTGCGGCGTCCGAGGACTCCACCGGGACAACCTCGACGCGCAGCTTCTCCTCGGTGACGGCGGCGAAGGCGGCGCGCTTCTCCGGGTCGCGGCTGTAGACGAGCACCCTGGTGATGGGGCGCACGGCGCAGATGGCCTCGACCTGGGTGACAGCCTGGCGGCCGGTGCCGATGACGCCGACCGTCGAGGCGCCCTCGCGCGACATGTAGCGGGCGGCTACGCCGCTGGCGGCGCCGGTGCGGATCCAGGCGATGGTGCCCGGCTCCAGGATGGCGTCGAGCTTGCCGGTCTCGGTGTTGTAGAGGACCGAGACGGTGGAGTGACGCATCAGGTGGGCCTGCGAGCCGAGGACGGTGCCACCCATGTAGTTGGTGCCGCCGGTCTCGAAGCGGACGCGGTGGCGGGCGATGTTCTCGACCAGCCCGCGCGCCTCCTGGTGGAAGAGGTCATCGAGGACCTCGACGCATTCGGCCATGGGGAGCAGCCGCTGGACGTCCTGGTTGCTGAGGAAGAGGGCCATCGGAGCCTCCTGGGGCTGTGGTTGGGGGCGGTTTCGGGCTGTTCTACCTCGAACGAGTGTGGAACGGGGCGAATCCGGCCGCAAACGGCCTGTGTTGGCCTCGGATCACAGGGATATGGGAGCGGCTTAACGCTTCCTTTACCGAACTTCACTCAGGTCGAGAGTTACGCGGGCGGGGAGCCAATCTAGGATTCTGGAGCGCGCCAACGCAGACAGAAAAGGTTCTACTACATGCGCAGGTTCCTTCTCGTGGCTTCGGCCCTAGTCATGGCCCTGTGTCTGTCGCTCCCACACGCGACGCCGGCATACGCTCACAACGGCGGTGGGGACGACGACCGGGGTGGTTACTCGGACGGCCGAGGCGGCAACGACCGGGATGGTCGAGGTGGTCGCGACAACGACAACCGTGGTGGCAACAACAAGCCGCGCGGCTGGGAGAAGAAGACGGTCCGCATCGGCGACCGCGACCGTGACCGTGACCGTGACAACGACCGTAACGACGGTCGCCACAACTGGGACGGCCGCCACAATGGCCCGCGCGTCACGGTGGTCCGTACCTACGAGCTGGACAGCCGCACGCCGTTCACCCAGACCGTCTGTGGTGTGGTCTTCACCGGCTTCGAGGTGACCCACCAGAAGTACCAGCTGCTGTCGAACGGCCTGCTGAACTTCAAGTTCACCTCCGAGATCGACGCCACTGGCCGCGACGCCAACGGCAAGAAGGTCAAGCTCGAGATCGACAACTTCGAAATCGACCACATCCTGCAGGAGACCCCGCCGGACCTGGCTCCGTACGGTGGCGACCTCGCGGCCTGGGTCGAGGACAACATCGACATCGTGATCGAGGTCAGCTCGGGCTTCAAGATGACGGTCGACGGCGACCGCAACGGCCCCAAGCTGCTCAACAAGTGGGTCTTCGAGGCCAACCTGCACGGCATCAACGTGAACAAGGTCACGTTCAAGACCAGCGGCGGCTGCTAATCACCATCCAGACACGGCGCGATTGAGCGTCGTCCGTCCGGGGCGAACCAAGCGGGAGGAGCCTTTCGGCTCCTTTCGTCTTATTCTCTGAACAGTCTCTTCTCACCGATCTCATCCTGCGGGAGCACGAGTGCAGCAAGCCACACTCCCGACTCGACGCACCTTTGAGGGCACGGCGGCCGTCTATCAGGGCTGGAGCCACGGGGTCGCCAGCCTGATCGGTGCGTTGTTCACCCTGCTAACGCTGGCATTCTCGATCATGTCGTACGGGGCCGACAGCCAGGGGGCGCTGCTCGCGATGAACCTCGCGGCATGCGCGCTCGGGATCGTGATGGCGTTCCTATGGACCTCGGCGATCACGTTCCGCTCGGCGGTGCTACTCGAGGGGCCGGCGTTCCGGCGCGTGGCGGTCGTGCAGCTCCTCGGACTGCTCGCGAACGAGGCGGTGTTCGCGGCAGGCACGTTCGCACTCGACGCAGAGTCCACGGAGCTGGCCTACCGCATCGTGGTGTTCACGCTCGCGGCGGCGTTCGTGCAGCTCGTCGTGACGTTCGTCGGGATGCACGTGTGGGGGTACCGAGTCTTCCTGCCGGCGCCGGAGCGGCGCGTGCTGGCCGGCGAGGACTGGCATCCGGAATCGCCGACCGACGTCGAGCTGATCTCGATCGCTGCGGGGGAGCGGCAGCTCTCCGGGTTCTGGCAGATGCGCGGGTGGGCGCTCTCGTACGCCGTCGCGTTCTCGGCGCTGCTGGCGTACGGGTGGTACTCGACGGTCAAGCTCGGCATGACCAACGGTGACGGCACCGCGCGCGTCACGCAGGCGTTCCAGGTGATCTTCAGCCGCGAGCCACACCTCGCAGCGCTCGGGTTTGTGTGGCCGCCGATCCCGGCGTTCACGGACATCCCACTCGTCGCGCTGCTGCGGCCGCTCGGATACGCCTCGTTCGCCGGGTCGGTGATGGGGGCGACGTACGCCGCCGGTGCGGTGGTGGTGTTCGCGAGCGTGCTGCGCGCGCTGGGGGCGAACCGCGTGATGACGGCGGTGCTCGCGGTCGCCTTCGCCACCAATCAGTACTTCTACCAGTCCGCGGCCGCGGGGCTGTCGGAGCCGGTGCTCGCGTTCTTCCTGCTCGCCTCGTTGCGCGCGTACATCGCGTGGCTGCACAACCCGCAGCCGCAGAACGTGATGTACGCAGGCCTCGCGTGCGCAGGCGGCATGATGTGCCGCTACGAGGCAGCGTTCTGGACGTTTGCGATGGCGCTCGCGTTCATGATCACGCTGTACGAGGGCATCCCCGGGCTGTCGTTCCTGCGCACCCCCGGCGCGGGCTCTGCGGCCGAGGCGCGCCTGCGCATGAGCTCGTCGGTGTGGGCGTTCCTCGCACCGACCGCATTTGTGGTGATGGTGTGGGTGATCCTCAACCAGCAGATCGCTGGCAGCCCGCTGTACTTCCTCAACGGGCCAGGCTCGACGCGGATGTCACCGGACACGGCGAAGCTCGCGGGCGAGGGGCTCGCGGCGTACTCGCCGCAGGGTCTGCTGGTGTTCCACGCGTATCACTCGGTGTCGGGCGTGATCGTGATGCTGCTCGACCGCACGCTGTTCTTCTCGCCGCTGTTGCTCGTGGTGACGGTGATCGCCGCGCCGCTGGCGTTGTTGCGGCGTGACTACCGCACGCTGGGGCTGTTCATCATTGTCTGGTCGATCACGGTGTTCGCACTGATCACGGGCTACCTCGGATCACTGCCGCCGTATCAGCGCTACTGGTACTGGCTCGGGCCAATGGGCGGGGTGGTCGCCGCGTACGGCATCGCTCGAGTGCAGGCGTGGGGACTGCGCGTGCTGCTGTGGGTGCTCGTGGCCGGCATCGCCTTCGCGCCCAACGTACGCACGTTCCAGAAGACGTACGCGTCGTTCAATGAGACCGAGCCGAGCGCGGACGAGCGGCTGCGCAACGCGCTGTTCACGACGCCTGACCTCGGGACAGTCGCGACGCGCAGCGAGATCGTCGATGAGTGGCATGCACTGGCGGCCGAGGTCGACAAGATCCCGAGCGACAAGCTGATCATCCTCGACGTCGCAAACCCGGGTGGGCCGCTGCTGCTGTACGTGCAGCACATCGAGCGCTTCATCACCTCGACGGATAGTGGCTTCGATCAAGACGTGCTGCCGGAGCCGTGGGTCCACGCGGACTACATCCTGGCGCCCGAGCCGATCTACGACGTGAAAACTCGATCGACGGTGCTGTCGCAGTACCCCGGACTGTGGGAAGGCCAGCGCACCTGGGCCGAGGTGGTCACCGAAGTGCCGGGCGTCCACAAGTGGCGCATCCTGCGATTGATCCCCGGTACCAAGGGTCTTACGCCGCAGGGACAGCAGCCGGGCTTGCGAGGCCTGCTCGGATCGCCGACACCTACGCCAAGCGCGATTCCAATCGCGAGCCCGACGGGGATTACCACGGCTACGGCAACAGCAACGACGACCGCGACCTCTACGCCAACTGCGACTCGCTAGTAGCCGCCGGGTGGGACGCCGCTTTCGTCCTGGGTGAAGCCGTAGATCCAGAGCAACGCGAACCAGAGACCCTTCGACGGACGGTACCCGAGCACGGTCACCACGATGCCGGCGATGGTGATCGTCCAGATCGGGTCGAGGCCGATCGAACGGATGGGGTGCGTGAACACCTCGATGAAGGTCAGCAGGAACACAAACAGCGCACCAACGCCGTAGCCGACGACGACGGCGCCAATCCACGCGCCACTCTCGACGGCATAGCGGAGGCCGCACTCAGGGCAACGGTCGTGGAGATCGAGCCACGTGCGGAACATCGAGGCGCGCCCGCACGCAGGGCACGTGCCCGGGAAGGCGCCCTTCGCGAGCGCTCCCATCGCCTGACCGCCGGTCAATCCGACTCGCATACGCGCAGCGTGCTCCTTCGGGATCATGAGCGCCACTGCATTACCTAGAAGGCCGAAGTGTTAGCCAATTGCGAGGTCGTGGCACCTCCGACTGACCGGCACGTCCCGTCTGCTCACGCATCCTCTATCGGGAACCGGAGGGGCAATGCGCGCGTTTGGCGATCTACGAAATACACATCGCAGGACAGCCCTCGCGCTGCCGGCGCAAGTCGTTGTGTTCGCGCTGGTCGGCGTGGGGAACGCGCTGGTCGATGCCGCGGTGTTCACGGTGCTGGTGCGAGCGCTCGGACTGAGCGGCGGGCTGCCGATGATGGCTGCGTCGACGATCGGCTTCGGCGCTGGCGCACTGCACTCATACCTGTGGAACTCGCGCGTGACGTTCCGTGGCGAGGCGCGCCGTGGCGCACTCGCGAGATTCGTCGTGGTAACGATGCTCGCGGCAGCAGCCTCGGCGCTGGCGTTTGCCACGGTGCATATGTACTGGCCCACGCACGACACGCAGTTGGTGGCCGCGAAGGTCACGGCGATGATCGCCGGCGCCGTAGCGAACTTCGCGCTGATGCGCGGCTGGGCCTTCGCGCCGCGCGCCGCTTCGAAGCCGACGGACTCGAGGCGCGTCGCGCGCACGCGACGCGTGCATCCACTGCTGGTCGTACTGACGATCGCGCTTGTGATCCGGCTGCCGTTTCTCGCGGTGCCGGGGTTCTCATGGGACATCTCGCTATTCAGCCAGTGGGCGAACACCGCGGTCGAGCACGGACTCGCCAATGCGATGCTGCGGCCCGACATGGATTACGTCGGCTACAACTACGTGCTGCTGGTACTCGGCACGCTGTATGTCGAGGCGACACACGTCACCGACCTCGCCGCGAGCTGGGGATTCGGCCAGGCGCTGAAGGTCGTGCCGTTGATCGGTGACCTCGGCGTGGCAGCGCTGCTCTATCTCGCCGGCCAGCGTTGGGGTGAGGTCGTGACGGAGCCGCGCTGGCTCCCACGCATCCCCGGACTCTCGAGTCTCACGTCGGGCGAGCGACTGGGCGTGGCAGCGGCGGCGCTGTTCGCACTGAACCCGGCGACGCTCTACGACTCGGCGTACTGGGGGCAGGTCGACTCGGTGATCCCGCTCGCAATGCTCGGGGCGGTGCTGCTGATGGTGGCACGCCGACCGGGCTGGGCGGGTGTGGTGCTCGCCGCTGGATTCCTTGTGAAGCCACAGCCCGTGCTGCTGGTCCCGCTCATGGCGTGGGGTGTGCTGTCGCTGAGCGGAATCAGCGGGGCGGTGCGAGGCGCGCTCGGCGCACTCGTGATGCTGGCCGCGGGGCTCGCCTACTTCTGGTTCGCGGGCATCGGCGACCACATCGTGGATATCTATCGGCACCTGTTCCAGACCGGCGACCAGGTCTCAGTCAGCGCGTGGAACATGTGGTGGATCGCCTACCGGAACCGCGGCAACGTCGCGCCGTGGGACGTGGTGTTCGAGCTCGGCTCGATGGGTGTCACGATCGGGCAGCTCTCGCAGCTACTGCTGGCCGGCGCCGTGGGACTCTCGTTAGCCTCGGTCGGCCCGAAGCCAACGATGCACCGCGTGCTGCTGTCGGCGGCCTTCCTGACGTTCGCGTTCTTCATGCTCACGATGAAGATGCACGAGCGATACCTGTTCCCCGCCTTCGCACTACTGGCGCCCGTGGCCATCCTCGATCGTCGGTGGGCAGTGCTTTATGTCGCTCTGTCGGTGACGTTCCTGCTCAATCTGTACTCGATCTATCCGGTGCCGCCTCCGGCGGTGGTCGGCAACATCCACTACATCGCGGCGCCAGCGGACATCTGGCTCTCGGCGCTGAACTGTGGCCTGTTCCTCGCGTTCGCGATGGCACTCGTCGCGGCGGTGCCGGCCGCATGGAGCGGGTTCCGGCTCCAGCGATCGGAACCGCGACTCAAACGTCGGCTCGGGTTGGGGGACTCGTAGCGGAGCGGCGGTACTGGCCGTCCGATCCCACGCTGCTTGCGGCGCTATACTGCCCCGGCAAACCAGCGTGGGATTAGGAGTCGGCATGACCTCGACGCTCCCGAGTCGGGTTCTCGGTACTAGCCCCGTTCGACCGGACGGTGCTGACAAGGTGACGGGGCGTGCCAACTACGGCGCGGACGTGCACCTGCCTCGAATGTTGCACGCGCGGCTCAAGAAGAGCCCCTACGCACACGCGATCATTAAGAAGATCGACGTCTCGAAGGCCCTGGCACTGCCGGGCGTCGAGGCGGTTGTCACGGCCCAGGACTTCCTGGACGTGAACAACATGGACGGCGCTGCACCGCGCAAGTTCCTGATCGGGAACTTCATCGCGGTCGACAAGGTGCTGTACTACGGCCACCCCGTTGCGGCCGTGGCCGCGACCAGCCCGCACATCGCCGAGGACGCCCTCGACCTGATCGAGGTTGAGTACGAGGTGCTGCCGCCGGTCATGACCGCCGAGCAGGCAATGTCGCCGGACTCCGCCATCCTGCACCCCGGCATGCGCACGGCTGAGCCGATGGGCATGACCAGCGAGTACGGCGACCGCGACTCCAACGTCGCGTCGCACCTGCAGGTCGCCACCGGTGACGACATCGACGCCGCGTTCGCGGCTGCCGAGATCGTCGTCGAGAACGAGTTCCACACCTCAACCGCGCACCAGGGCTACATCGAGCCCCACACGGCGACGGCGGCCTGGAACTCTGACGGCAGCCTCGTGATCTACAGCTCGTCGCAGGGCTCGTTCCAGATCGTGCGCGACCCGCTCGCGACGATCCTGAAGATGCCCGCCTCGCGCATCCGTGCGATCCCGATGGAGATCGGCGGCGGCTTCGGTGGCAAGAACCGGCTCTATTGCGAGCCGCTGGCCGCGATGCTGGCGAAGAAGGCCGACAAGCCGGTCAAGTTGAGCATGACCCGCGAGGAAGTGATCGAGGCCTCCGGCCCGACCTCCGGCGCGTGGATTCGTGCCAAGCTCGGCGCGACGAAGGACGGCACGTTCACCGCGTTCCAGATGTGGATCGCGTACGAGGCCGGTGGCTTCCCGGGCTCCTCGGTCGGCGGCGGTCTGAACACCTCGCTCGGCCAGTACAGCATCCCGAACGTGAAGATGGACGGATACGACGTCGTCGTGAACCGCCCGCGCAACGCGGCCTACCGCGCTCCGGGTGTGCCGGCGCCGAACTACGCCATTGAGTCGCTGGTCGACATGATGGCGGAGCGCCTAGACGTCGACCCGATCGACATCCGCATCCAGAACTCGTCGGCTGAGGGCTCGCGCCGTCCGAACGGGGTCATCATTGGCCCCAACGGCAACCGCGAGGTGATGCAGGCGATCAAGAACTCGGCGCACTACCGCTCCGAGCTCACCGGCAAGAACCGCGGTCGTGGCGTTGCCATCGGCTTCTGGAACGCCGGCGCCGGCGCTCACAGCATGAACGCCACCGTGAACCTCGATGGCACGATCACGCTGAACACCGGCGCGGTCGACATCGGCGGCCTGCGCGCGACCGAGGCGATGACCTTCGCCGAAGTGCTCGGCATTCCGTACGAGGCGACCAACCCGCGCATCGTGGACACCGACTCGATCGGCTGGACCACGCTGACGGCTGGCAGCGGCACTGGCGCGGGCATCTCGGCCAGTGCATTCCTCGTCGCCGGCCAGATCAAGCAGCGCGTTGTTGAGCGCGCCGCGAAGATCTGGGAAGTCGACGCCTCGACGGTCACGTATGACGTCGAGACTGCCTCGATGACCGGCCCGGCCGACGCCGAGGGCAAGCCTCGGACGATGACCTTCCAGCAGCTGGCTGCTCAGCAGGCCGGCACCGGTGGGTACATCAGCGGCCACGTCGACAACAGCGGCGCTCAGGGTGGGCCGACCTATGCCGGCAACATCGTGGACGTCGAAGTCGACGAGGAGACCGGCAAGGTCACCGTGCTCCGTTTCACCGTGGTGCAGGACGCCGGCAAGGCCCTCCACCTCGGCTACGTGGAGGGCCAGCTGCAGGGCGGTGCTGCTCAGGGCATCGGCATGGCACTGACCGAGGAGTACTACTACGACGACGCCGGGGTGCTGCGGAACTCGAGCCTGCTCGACTACCGCATCCCGACTGCGCTCGACGTGCCGATGATCGAGACGATCGTCGTCGAGGTCCCGAACCCTGGTCACCCGCTGGGTGTTCGCGGCGTGGGCGAGTGCGCAATCGTCGTACCGATGGCGGCCGTGGCGAACGCGGTGGCAAACGCGGTTGGGCTGCGCCCGACCTCGATGCCGGTGTCGCCGCGCAAGCTGATCGAAATGATCATGGACCGGGACGGCATCACGGACTAAGTCCGTCGAAGTCCTCGGACTGCGAATCGCGAAGGGCGGGCCAGTTGGCCCGCCCTTCGTTTTGTCGGGCGCTTTGCCGCCTCGTTATGTGCTCGATGCAGTCGGTCTTGAACCTCGGATTTCGGCTTAGAGTCGGGCGTGCAGACCCTGCGATTCGTGATAGAGTGGCGCTCGCTCGGCGGGGGACTTGCCACCGGCGGTGCCGTCACGCGCGACGTCTCAGACGCGTGTAGTGGATTCGAGAGAGGAATACGCATGCCTGTGCAGTGGCCAGAGGGAAAGCGCCCGGTATTCGTGGGCGCCGGTTGGACGATGATCCGTCGCTATATGCCGCGCACCAAGGC
>Ga0114969_10000612_pt1 | contig 30766 bp, 26 predicted proteins | sample M_130807_MF_Meta_FD_87316 | JGI IMG/M metagenome (GOLD analysis project Ga0114969, IMG submission 87316) | Freshwater microbial communities from Lake Montjoie, Canada to study carbon cycling - M_130807_MF_MetaG | ecosystem: Environmental > Aquatic > Freshwater > Lake | place: Lake Montjoie...
AGCATACAATTCAGTAAGCAAGGTATTAGCTGATAAATCCAAAGTTGTTAATTGATTAGAAAAACAATACAATTGAGTAAGCGCGGTATTAGCAGAAACATCTAGGCTTGTTAATAAATTATCTCCACAGCCCAAGGTATAAATAGAAGTAAATGCTTCAACTCCAGTCAAATCAGATATACCTAGCCCTACCACATTAAAACCGCCTGTAAAAGACGCAGCTTCCGAACATTGAATTTCTGAATCGCTGTTTGTATTTATTGCTGAACTATTTAATAAGAATGCTTTGAAAATTGGATCAGGAATATTGATAATGCATATTAAATCTCCTTCAGAGCAATCTTCATCGATACCGTTATTAGGTATTTCAATTGCCCCAGGGTGAATATTTATGTCTTCATCATTACAATCGGCGTTATTAGTTACATAACCGTTTGGCGGGGTTGGATCACATGTACTAAGAATAGTATTAACTCCAAAACCATCACCATCTAAATCAGCATAATAATCGAAAGGGGTTTGTCCTGGATTTACAGTAAATGATTCAGAAATATTTTGACAATTATCACTTACATTTATTGTAAAAATTCCTGGTTGTAACATTTGCACATCTTCAGTAGTTTGAAAACTACTCCATAGGTATGATACGTTACCAGTTCCACCTGTTATAGTAACATCAATTGAACCATTTTCAGCACCAATACAGGATTCGTTTGTAACAATTCCTGAAATAAATATTCCAGCTGGACTAGTTATTATTACTTGAACTTGGCCATTTACACTACCAGTCGCAGCAGTATCGTCTACGTTAACATAATATGTTCCCGCGCTTAATAAATTAAATGATGCTGAAGCTCCTAATGTTGAAGTAATTAAATAAGAATTATAATCGTATAATGAAATTGTATAGAACCCATTTACATCTGGAACACCTCCCGTTATATTTGTTACAGACACAACTCCATCATTTGCGGAAAAGCAAGACGTGTTAGTATGCCCTACAGTAAAATCGATTAATGGTTGCGCACTGGAAAAATTTATGCAGCATACAAGAACGGATAAAGAAAGTAGTAATTTTTTCATATAAGTTTTATGTAATTTAATATTAATAATTTAAATATCTAAATATAAAAAGAGACCACATAGGTTTAAATCAATATTCATCAATTTAAACCTATAAAGACTTTTCGCTTTGAATTTCTAGCAAGGTAGAAAAAATTGATATTCCTTCCAAATTATATTTTCAAAAAAGCTTAAAATAAAGGGTAGAGGCTTGGGCATTTTGGATAAAATTGGAGAAAAACCCTTTTTTACTCCCCTAATGATCACTTATTCGCTAAAAGATAATAATTTAGTAACACTTCAAAATAATGTGATTTTCTTGAAAATATCCTTTTAAAAAGACAATAAAAAATAAAAGATGCGGTTTACCAACTCGAATTTCATTATCACCTTTTTATATTAATTTAAAATCAATATTCACTTCCTTTGAAATAAAGAGTAGAAATAACGAAAAGAAGAAATATGAATTTAATTTTTGAGACAAAAAAAAGCATGAATAATAATAAGCGCAACAAAAATAAATTCATTAATTGTGATTTAATTATTTTGATTGTATTGCAATTTAAAACAACTAATATCAATAAAGTTGACAGTTTAAAACCAATTACATTTCAACAAAAAAATTTGAATTAGTTGACCCCTACATTCAACTTGCTAAATATTATTTTCAAGCAAGATAACCTTTGATTTTACAGCACCGCAATTTAAAAATAGTATTGATAAGCAAGGGCACGAATAAAAATTCGTGCCCTTATTGTTTATTTAAAAACTACTTTTGCAATTGAATCAGATAAAATCAGCAATTTTTTTAACTTAAATAGTCTATTAAAATGAAAAATTATAAATCCTATTTCATAGTACCTGCCCCACCAGAGGACGTTTATGCAGCCATTACCAACCCATTAACTATTCAATTATGGACGGGGGAATCTGCCGAGATGTCGACAGAACCAGATTCTGAATTTTCGATGTGGGATGCAAGTATATCTGGAAAAAATTTAACATTTGAAGAGAATAAAAAAATAGTTCAACAATGGTACTTTGGTGATCAAGAAGAACCTTCAATCGTAACCATTAAACTCCATCCACATAAGCAAGGAACCTCAGCAGAATTAAATCATACTAATATTCCTGATAGTGATTTTGACGATATTGTTGATGGATGGAATGACTCCTACTTTGGTGCAATTATAGATTTTTATTTAGTAGACTAGAAATATTTGTATGCAATAATACCGTTAATTATAGTGTGAAGTCATAGAAAGTAGTTAGACTAAAAGATACTAAACTTTTAATACAAGTTCCTATGGAATTTCTGTGTCTCCTCAACAATCAGTTTAGCAACTAATTGTTGAGGCTGAATGGGGGGGGCTCCTCAAACAATCAACCCTATGACCTTCGGTCAATGTGCTTTTTTATTTTCATTTTCTCTCAAGCAAGCTTGGTTCAATAAAAACAAAAAACCCCATCCCGCAAGCGGAATAGGGTTGATTGTTTGAGGTCGCGAGCGGATTTGAACCGCTGTACGAGGTTTTGCAGACCTCTGCCTAACCGCTCGGCCACACGACCTAATGACAATATGTAATTTGTAACGGCGGCAAATGTAATAAATCTCCAGCAGGTAATTATGCTTTCTTACCACGTTTTTTTACCCTTTTAATTCTCAAATGGTTTCGCTTTTTAAGTGATTTTATCTTTTTTTGCAAGTATTTCATATTAAACCGATTAAAAATTCGTTATCTTTATTATCTTAGCAAAACAGTACTAAAAACTTAAAAAACAATGAATAAGGCAGTCGCAGGCTATCATATGTTAACGATACTCTCTGCAGTTGATGGTGATTCAAACCTCCAAGAAGACAAAGTTATCAATCTATACATCAAGGAAAATTATAAAGAATCTATAAACCCTAAGAAGGAGCTAAATGTTGTTCAATCCATTCCAAAAGAAGATTATCCAATCCATTTTAATAATGCGATGAATGCCTTTTATCTTGATTCAACTTTTGAGGAAAGGACACATTTTCTTGATCTAGCCGTTAAATTAGTAATCGCAGATAAAAATATTAGTCGTGAAGAGAATCTTTTTCTGAATGAACTTTTTAATGCCTGGGAAGAAAATTAATTATCATAAAATGATTTTGAAATATAAAGATTCACAATCCTAAAATTGTTAAAATAATAAATCCGCCCTTTTGAGGCGGATTTATTATTTTCAAGAAGTAGTAATTCCAACTCCTAGTATATTTTTATGTAAAAGCATTTAATCCTGTAACGTCCATACCAGTAATCAATAAATGAATGTCATGGGTGCCTTCATAAGTAATAACACTCTCAAGATTCATCATATGACGCATAATAGGATATTCACCAGTAATACCCATTCCACCTAACATTTGACGAGCTTCACGAGCGATGGTAATTGCCATATTTACATTATTTCGTTTTGCCATAGAAATTTGAGCAGCTGTCGCTCGGTTCTCATTTTTCAATACCCCTAATCTCCATGTAAGCAATTGTGCTTTAGTAATCTCGGTAATCATCTCTGCCAACTTCTTCTGTTGTAACTGAAATCCAGCAATTGGGCGACCAAACTGAACTCTCTCTTTTGAATATCTCAATGCTGTATCATAACAATCCATTGCAGCGCCAATTGCTCCCCATGCGATTCCATAACGCGCTGAATTTAAACATCCTAATGGGCCTTTTAACCCTTTAATCTCAGGGAAAATATTCGCTTTAGGAACCTTTACATTATCAAAAACTAGCTCACCAGTAGCACTTGCACGAAGCGACCATTTCCCATGTGTTTCTGGAGTTGAAAACCCTTCCATTCCACGCTCAACGATTAGTCCTCTAATATCTCCTTTCTCATCTTTAGCCCAAACAACAGCAATTTGAGCAAATGGTGAATTTGAAATCCACATTTTTGCTCCGTTTAGGATCACATGATCGCCTGCATCTTTAAAATTCGTCAACATTCCACTAGGATTCGATCCATGATCTGGCTCAGTAAGGCCAAAACAGCCGATCATCTCCCCTTTTGCAAGACTTGGTAGATACTTTTTTCGTTGTTCTTCAGATCCATATGTATAGATAGGATACATAACAAGTGAACTTTGTACCGATGCTGTTGAGCGAATACCTGAGTCTCCGCGTTCAACTTCTTGCATAATTAGCCCGTAAGAAATCTGGTCCATTCCTCCGCCACCATACTCCACCGGTATATAAGGACCAAAAGCGCCAATATCAGCAAGTCCTTTTAGTAGCTGTTTAGGAAACTCAGCGCGTTGCGCATAATCTTCAATAATTGGAGAAACTTCTTTTTTAACCCATTCACGAACTGAATTGCGGATTAACAAATGTTCTTCTGTAAGGAGCTCATCTACTTGGAAGTAGTCGTGGCCCTGGAAACGGTCTTGTGCCATAGTGTTGTTAAGTATGTGCAATTTTTAAATTACACATTTTATTAATGCGCAAAGGTAAGAAATCAGCCATTACAGATGAAGTACTTTTTACTTTTGAATCAATGCTAATAACATTTTAAAAAATACAATGTTTAATCAATTACAAGATATTCCCCTTTTGTCTTTTCTATTTGTCCAATTTTAACATGAAAAGGAGAATCAAAGAATATACTTAAAAACATGAATTATCCATAAATAAGTTAATTCGGGATTTCAAGGCCATATTTTGCCTTAACTTTTTTTCTATGCTTAAACCCATAGTACACCGCTTTGAAATCATTATTTAAAAATAACACATTAATATTACAATCTTTCTCTTGATCCTTTATTACCATGTACCACTTATCTAAATCTCTGTTATTTTTACCATAACAAACAGCCCAAAAAATTATAAAAGTTAAGTCAGCACTTTCATTTATTTTCAAATCATTATCCCCAGTAATTGGCTTCAAAAGTGGAATAATTTTCTTTAGTGTCACAGTAGAATCCATATTTATTGGTTTTCTTTTACAGATTCCATTTAAATAATTTTCAACTGGCCCAGGACAAGTATTTTTCTCGACATAATTTTGCAAAATTCCAGCTTTATCAAAGGTCAAAATTTTCCCTTTATGTTGCTGTAGGCTGTATAATTTAATGTCGGATAAAGAGTCTTTACCAACGTAAGTTAAATTAGAATCAATTAAATGCTTAATCATATACTTATTCAAGCTCTCGTTACTTTCATAGTATAGTGGCTTATATCCAGCAATTCTTCCTACCATCATTGAACATGAAATATTCATCAACATTGGAAAAATAAGAAGATAAATTAATCTAGTATTTGTGAATTTCATATCGTATTTTTTATAAGTGGATTAATTTTCCTTAAATCAAATGTAGCCATTATTTTAAACTAATCGATAACTCAAAACCGTCTTCGATTTTCTTTATCAAATAATTACCAATTGGAATATAGGAATCAGTAGGAGCGGATAATTCCATAAGTAATTCCGGGGCAATATATACAGTGTTGCTTATTTCTAAATATTTAGTCGAGCTAAAATCACCAAACAATTGTTCTGTCATTTCATTCTCTATTACTTCAATAATTAATACACCATCTTCATAGGTACAATTTGCTCCCGCCTTTGGATATTCTGGAACGATTACTCTGCCGAGAACAGGTTGTATGCTACATATCCCTCTAAATCCTTTACAGCTTTCTGGTCTGCCAAAATCAATAATTACATGCATTTTAGGAGGTCGTAAACAAATTAATGATTTACTATTACTATTTTCAGTAGTAACAAATATGGTAAAGATTACCATCACAAATTGAACTATTATCAGTTGATATTTTTTCATGACAATTATTTTAAGTTTATTATTTACAAATTATTAATATCAAAATTGATAATGAGTTTATGATTAGACGTTGAAAATGTGGGAAGCAAATTAAATCTACTTCCCACAAAAATTAATTTACTTTAAAATCAAAGTAAATTTTATCCTATCGTCGCCTTTTACGATTAATGATTTATCAACTTGCAAGGCAGCATAACTTGGCGCTCCAAGAGATCTAAGTACTGAAGATGATAAATTTACAGGCTCATCAATAGGGAAATAGGATAGTCTACTAAAATTTGATCTAAGCTCATCGCTCATTTCAGCATATAAAATTTCAATTGATAAGGTTCCATTTTCATAGGTAGCATCAGCATTGCAATTCAGACCAGATGGTAGGGCTTTAGGCAAATCAATACTGCCCGTCATTCTACATATCCCAGGAAATTTCACGCATTCGCTTCTTGGCGATGCAACGGTAAAATTAATATGGACAATAATAGGTCTTAAATTATTATTCATTGAAAAAGTTTCAAAAGTTTTTGCTGGTAAAGAACTAATTGCTGCGAATAAAGTCAGCATAATAAAAAAGATATTTTTTTTCATGTTTTCTATTTTTAAGATTTTAGATTTGAATTCTACTACTACGCTGTTGTAAGCTGTTCCATTTTTCTTCTAAAGAATTTTGGTCGTATTAATTTTCGTTGGTGACTAGCACCTTCATAGGTTATATTTTTTTTTCATGCTAAATAGAATTACCAATTATTAATTAAAAATATTTTTTTTCAGGATACTGCTTTAAAAATGACTTATTATTTTGTTAATGGATAACAACTAATAATAATCAGATGACAAAAATAAAATCCCAAATAATGAATAGCCATTTGTAAATGGGTAACAATTAACAACGAAATGTTAATTACGTAATCGCACAAAAAAGCCGAACATTATTAACATCCGGCTCTATCAATATTAAAAATACTTTTAATTTAATAATTTCTTTTCTTCTACCTGAATAACCTCTTTTGTAATATCATTAACGAGAACTGCATAAATATATACTTGATTAGGATTCGCATCTGAGCGCATTAATTTAGCACTAAAAGTTTTTGTTTTTGTTTGTCCAGCAGTCATCGCTCCTTGGCTTTGACCAAAACTTCCATTTAAGGATCCTCTTAATACATGACGATGTGTATAAAACTGAACATCTACATTTCCATTTTTTTGCCAATTCACAATACTATCTTCAACTACATACATGCAAATGCTTACTGGATCGACAAGTTTACTTATGGCCTTTATATCAACAGTACTTGTAATTGTGCTATCAGATACGTTAAATGAATTACTAATCTTAAGTGAAGCTTCTACTGGCAGTGCTAATTGATCGTTGATAGCAACTTCCCAATTACTCCAATCAAGAATAGAAAATCCAGCAGAATTTGGGGATCTATTTATGATTCCTTTTGGAAAGGCTTCAAGTGTATTGCCTGTTGAACCTAATATATTTGATGCTATAGAAATATCATTTCCTGTTGTTGTCCGAAAATCATAATTAAAAGAATTATTAGGAGTTACTTTTGGTTTTGCAAAATCTCCTGAATGAATTGATAGCACTACTATTCGATCTCCATATTGATTTTGTAAGCGTAATGCCTCCGAATGCGCTAGTGGACAAGCCACACAGGTATGACCAGTATATTCTTCAAGTAAAACTCTTCTCACTGCTGAGTCCTGACTAACAGTGTCAATTGGACCGCCACTTGCAGCATAAGGACCATCAATTTTATCGCAACTATTAAATAAAATAATTATTGATGCAAATATTCCAATTATGCCTTTTTTCATGTTCTTGAAATTAATTTAATGATCTAACAATTCTCCTAAAACTAAAATCTACTTGTAATATTTATATTAAATCCATTACTAGGATATACTTGACGACAAACTCCTCCTACACATAACAACCCGCCTCTTTGGCGAGCATAACTTAGTCCGATAGTTGTTGCATTTTTTGAATATGACATTCCGAAATTATAATAATGAAAACGACTATCACTATGTTCATTCCCATAATTCCATTCATCAAAAGCATTGAACGACCAATGTTGAGCTATTGTTAATTCTATTAATCCCATTGCCCAATTTCCTTTATCTTGTTCCGTCAATAGATGTTGCATCTCGAATCGTAAACTATTATGCGATTTGAATTTTTTCGTGAAATCTAAAACTCCAATATGAGCAGTTACTTGTTGATAATCTGTTTTACCTTCAATTTTATTTTTATCATAAACTTGATAAATATAGGTAGCAATTAATTTCCAACTTTTGCTTAATTTTTTTGTCAATTCAAAATCAAAATCTTGGTAAAAAAGATCTGTTCCTTTAGAATAAATTTTTGATTCATATCCAAGCGTATCATTGCTCGCAGGAGTTCTTTCAATATCACCAACAGTAGTTGCATTTAAACTAATAGTTGTGCCATATTGCCCCCCTAATTTAGTTCCTTGTTTCATTGTATAATACACTTCACCAGAATAACCTGACTCCCCTTTCGATTGCGTTGCATATGGATAAAGAGTGCTTAATCTATATGCATATTGTTTACTGATTGCTGGCAAATAATTTATAGTTAAATTATTTAAACTTGCGCCTCGTTCAGAACGAAAACTCATATTATCGAGCCATTTACTTGTAAGTTTAACACCTAATCCCTTCTTTGCATACGTTACATTTAAATAAATCGCTTGACCGGGTTTATAAATATAATTGTTATCGAATGAAGGGTCATTAATTTTGTATGCATACTCTCCATTAAATGAAAGCTTATCATATATCAAGCTAATTCTTCCTGCACTCGCTCCAACATTTTCAGGCAAAATACGTGACGGGACATCATCCTTTTCATATTTACTTACGAAACTTCCACCCAATGCGATTTTTAATTTTTTAGCATCCCATCCAGGAATAAAATCATTCATTTGAAAATCTCCATCGATACCACGAACTAATCCTTTTCCTTTTACAAAATACACTTTTTGCTCACCAATAAACGCTTTAATCGTTACCCCTTTTATAGGTGCGTATTGAACACGTAATCCATCTAATGCATTATCGATACCTAATGATTTTTGCTCATAGGTTCTTAAAATTAATCCATTACCAAATTGCTCATAAAAATTGCCAGCAGTAACAGTTAGATTATCACTTGTAAAACTTGCAAACCTATATGCAATACCGCTTCCCTTATATCCAGCATCGAATCCCAAGACCGGATTTTGATAGGCCTCATAACGAATACCAGCAGAGAAATTACTGTAATTATAATTCAGATTTAGAAAACCGTTGCTTAATATTTTTTCTGGAACTTCAGGAGCTCCAATTGCAGAATCTGCTAAGTATGTTTGTGAATTGATTTCGAAATTGCCAGTGAAATTTGATAAGCCTGTTGGTGATTGTGCATTCGTTTTTGCGCTATTTAAAAAAAGAAAAAAAATCATTAACAAGCAGCAATAACTCTTAGGTAATAAACTCATAATTTGGTTAGGTTATTTTCTTGAACTTTTAAAATAATACTTAAAACTAAATATTGATTCTTATCCTTAAAAGGAAAGAACCAAAATAATTATTTTTTAACTAATTTCTGAAGCTCTTCATAAAGTTTTTCTTCATCACCAGGAGCATAAGTATTGTGTTGAGCAACAATTTTTCCATTACCATCGAATAAAAATGTATGAGGCACATTATTTACATTCATCGCTCTTCTGAAATCGCTATTGGGATCAAGATAAACTTCATAATCCCAATTTTTCCCAGCAACAAATGGTGCAACGGATGCCATGGTTCTTGCATCATCAATTGAGATCGCAAAAATCTTAACTCCTGTTTCTGATTGCCAGTCTGAATAATTTTCAGCAATTGCACTTAACTCAGAGACGCAAGGTTTACACCAAGTAGCCCAAAAATCAATAATAAAAGGCTTGCCTTCATTACTAAAAGTGTTCGTGTTAACCGTTTTTCCATCTAATGATTTAACGTTTGCGGGAGCAACATCTGCACTAATTAGTGACTCTTTTCCTTTTACACTTTCTGCTGCTTCTTGTGCCTTCAATGTATAGATATTCATCAACAAGACAGTAAATAAAATTACTTTTTTCATGCTTTGGTTTTTTAAATAGAGACTGCAATATTACGGCTTCTATTAGTAACGCTAAAATAACGTTATTTATCTATCTATTACAAATTCAAAATCGCTTTTGAATAATTATTAAAACTGGAATTTGGATAAATTTTAGAATAGGTGACCTAATTTAAAGAATCAAGTAACAATTTAGCCTTTAAAACTAGGAATTGATTACCAAATTTTAAATTTAACTTATGTTTATCAAAATTATCCTTAACTAATTAAATTTCAATTTAAAACAAAAAAAAATAACCTAACACTGATAATTTAATCAGGCAAAGTTAAAAAATTAAAGAAATTGGTTTAAATTGCTAAAAGACAAATTTGGTTGAAAATTATCTTTTTATTCAAAATATTAAAATACAGTTGTTTATAATGTAGATTCAAGCTAGATTCCAATTAATTCGAAAAAGAATTTTGTAATTTAACAGTCATTTAACTTTATTTTTTGCAGATTAATGGCATTTAGCATCCTTTTAGACTTGCAAGTAAAAAATTTTGGGTTATCTTTACACTACAAAACACACATTACATTACCTTAAATTTTACCGTTAAATCATGAAAAAACTTCTACAATTATCATTAATTCTTTGTGCATTATTTCTAGGAGCTAAAGTCTCTGCTCAAACTTTTGCAATTTCCAATTACACCACAACTATTTATGAACCCACAAATATATATGGGATCGAATCACATGTAACTATTGACAACACTACATCAAATCCAGTAGATGTCATTATTGAAAGAACGATAGTAAATTTATTTCCGGGGCATACTGAATCATTTTGTTTTGGTTTATCTTGTTATCCTTCTGGAACAAGTTCAACTTGGTCTGGATCTAATCCAGCTGTAATTACAATGGGAGCGGGAAAAGGCGAAGATTTCAAAGCCTCTGTTGATCCAAATGCAAATTCAGGAACTACGAATTTGCATTATAGAATATTTGACCAAAACAATTCCGCAGATTCCATTGGATTTGATTTAAACTTTGTTTTTGGATCAGTAGGAATCGCTGAGAATAAAGAAGAATTTGGTGTTTCTAAGTCTTTAAGGAATCCGGCTGATGCATTTACGTTATTTTCTTACAATTTAAAATCTGATGAAATTAGTGACAAATTAGTTGTATTTAACATGTTAGGCTCTATGATAAAGTCAATCGCTTTAAATGGTCAAAGAGGTACTGTTGTAATGAATACTTCAGAACTTAATAATGGCATTTACTTGGTGTCGTATATGAGTGGAAATAAAGTAAGATCGACTTCAAAACTTGTTGTTAGACATAACTAAAAGTTTTTTATCAATAAAAAAACGAGAAGATTTTATCTTCTCGTTTTTTTTTGTAGAAATTTATGAATTAACGGTTCATTTCACTATTATAAAAAGAGAAATTACTAGTATGGCTTCTTACCATTTTGTATCTTTACAGATATAATAAAATTTTGAAAAACTATGCCAGACTTTAATCAAGAAGCGCTCGATTATCATTCTATCGGCCGACCAGGAAAAATAGAAGTAATCCCAACAAAGCCAACAAGTTCACAACGCGATTTAGCATTAGCATATTCACCGGGTGTTGCAGCACCATGTTTGGAAATAGAAAAAAATCCAGAAGCCGTTTACAAGTACACCGCTAAAGGAAATTTAGTTGCAGTAATTTCAAATGGAACTGCAGTTTTAGGTCTAGGAAATATCGGACCAGAAGCATCGAAACCAGTGATGGAAGGGAAAGGCTTACTATTCAAAATTTTCGCTGATATTGATGTATTCGATATTGAAGTTGATCAAACGGATGTTGAAGATTTCATTAAAACTGTAAAAGCAATCTCTCCTACTTTTGGCGGAATAAATCTTGAAGATATAAAAGCACCAGAGTGTTTTGAAATCGAACGTCGCTTAAAAGAAGAATTGAAAATTCCAGTGATGCATGATGATCAACATGGAACAGCGATAATTACAGGAGCCGCATTAATAAATGCATTAGAAATAGCAGGAAAAAAAATTGATGAAGTACGTATCGTTGTAAATGGTGCGGGGGCCTCTGCAATTTCATGTACTAGCTTATTTGTTTCTTTAGGAGCAAAGTTGGAGAATATTGTAATGGTAGATAGTACTGGCGTTATTCGTAGTGACCGTGAGAATTTAGATTTACATAAAATTCGTTTTGCAACTACACGTAATCTACAAACTTTAGAAGATGCGATGGATAAAGCTGATGTCTTTATTGGACTTTCTAAGGGAAATATTTTGAATGCAGAACATATGATGATGCTTGCACCAAATCCAATTGTTTTTGCGATGGCAAATCCTGATCCTGAAATAAAATATGACGTTGCTGTAACTGCTCGTCCGGATATTATAATGGCAACAGGAAGATCAGATTACCCAAATCAAGTAAATAATGTTATAGGGTTTCCATTTATTTTTCGTGGCGCATTAGATGTTCGTGCAACACAAATTAACGAAGCCATGAAACTTGCAGCGGTACATGCAATAGCCCAACTAGCAAAAGAACCAGTTCCTGAAATTGTCAATCTCGCATACAACAAACGAAATATCGTTTTTGGAACCGAATATATAATTCCTAAGCCACTTGATCCTCGACTGATACACACAGTTGCACCGGCTGTTGCAAAAGCAGCAATTGCATCTGGAGTTGCGTTAAAGCCAATTACTAATTGGGATGCGTACGAAAACGAATTAAAGAAAAGACTAGGGCTAGACAATAAACTTATCCGAGTAATTACAAGTAAAGCAAAACAGAATCCACAACGTGTTGTGTTTGCTGAAGCAGATACATATAAAATTTTAAAGGCAGCTCAAATTGTTAATGATGAAGGAATAGCAATTCCAATATTACTTGGTAATCGTAAAAAGATTGCTAACTTAATGGAAGAACATAATCTTCATTTGGACAATATTAAAATTATTGATCCTCGTGAAGAATCACAATCAGTAATGGAATTTGGAGACTTGTTTTTTGAGAAAAGAAAGCGTAGAGGCTTTACACCATATGAGTCCCGTAAGATAATGCAAGAGCGTAATTATTATGGAGCAATGATGGTTGAAACCGGACAAGCAGATGCATTAATTTCAGGATTAACACGAAATTATACAGAAACGATTAAGCCAGCATTAAGAATTATTGGAACACAAGATGACGTAAATAAGGTTGCTGGAATGTATATAATGATGACAAAAAGTGGGCCTATATTTTTCGCTGATACAACCATAAATATTAATCCTACAGCGGAAGATATTGTTGAAATTACATTGCTTACAGCTAAAGCTGTTAAACAATTTAATATTGTTCCTCGCATTGCATTACTTTCTTACTCCAACTTTGGCTCATCTAATACAGAGAGTGCAAAGAAAATGCGCGATGCAGTAAATATATTACATGCAACGCATCCAGACTTAATAGTTGATGGTGAAATACAAGCAAACTTTGCATTCAATAATCAATTGCTTAAAGATAATTTTCCTTTTTGTAACCTTGCAGATGGTGGAGCTAATACGTTAATATTTCCAAATCTTGATTCAGGAAATATAGCTTATAAATTATTGCAATCTACTGGTGCTGCAGAAGCAATTGGCCCGGTTTTATTAGGGTTAAAAAAACCAGTACACATTTTACAGCTCGGCTCAAGTGTAAGAGAGATTGTAAATATGGTTACGATTGCCGCGGTAGACGCGCAAGCACGAATGAACAATATTGAAATTGTTAAAGAGAGAATTTTGACAAAATAAACTTATTATTTTATTTATAGGAAAAGGGAGTTGGAAATATATTTTGAGCCATGAGTTTTCGTCACTGAAAATAATTAGAATTAAAAAAAAATTCTTTATTTACTACTTTAAATATTTTTAAAGTAGACTTACAATAGTTAATTAGCTGTCTGTTAATAAAAAATAAATGTAGTTAAATTTAATAATATTAATGTGCCTCATTAGTAGTTATCATTTTGATTTTGGAAATATAATTGCTATCCTCGGCGTAAACTTCTCCTAAATATTCTAAATATCTCTCCTTTAATTTGAAATTATTATCTTGCCATAATTTATAATCTGCTACTGCATCTTGCCAACATTTATAAACAGAATAATTGGAGATTTTCGAATACCTTTTTAGTGATCGCTGATTCCCATAAATAATTAAGTTTTTTGAAGGAATAAAAATTCCAATCGCGGTTGTTGGTCTGCATAAAGGATAACGCATCCCCATAATATTATTCGTATTTCTCAATAATGATGAACTTAAGATAGCCGATTCAAGCTTCATTTGTGCAAATACTTCATTGGCACATAAAATATTTTGAACCACTAGTTCATGTCTTAAATTATTTAAATTTAGTTTAGGTTGATTAATAGATTTTTCATGAATAAGTGTGAAATTATTTTCTTTATTTGCCATACTAAAATCATCCATCGAAAACATCATTTGCATTGCAAATAGCGATATTGCAATTGGCTTTTTCCACGCAAAAAAATTTCTATGATGATGTGTAGCTCCTAAATAATTACAACAAACCGAATTGAGGCATATTATACTATTTCCAATAGTTATACTTTCGCTTGAATTACAACAGCTTGTTTTCATGATTTCCTAACAATTAACATTATTGAATTACTTATTTATGGTATTCGGAAATGGAATGCGTTAACTTAAATATGTAGGAAGAATAAATTAAAGATGCACCTAAAAAGTTTTTTAAAGAACAATATTTTGGCGAATATGCTTAAAATACAGGTTGAAAGGGTATAATATTGGCTTTAAACGAGAATAGATAATTGTTGTTACTTTTGCTGATAATAAATTAAAATGATGAATACTAACTTTCAAGAGGTACTTTCAGTAACCATGATTTTGTTTGCGGTAATTGATATAATCGGGTCGTTACCCGTAATTATTGAGACTCGTAAAAGAGTGGGTAAAATTCATGCTGGCAAAGCCACAATTGCTTCATTAATTATAATGGTAATGTTCCTTTTTCTAGGCGAGAGCATTTTAAAATTAATTGGAATTGACGTTTCTTCTTTTGCAATAGCAGGTTCACTTGTAATTTTCTTCCTTGCATTGGAAATGATTTTAGGAATTCGACTTTACAGAGATGAAATTCCATCAACAGCTTCTATCGTTCCTATTGCATTCCCCTTGATTGCAGGTACTGGAACCATGACAACACTTTTATCGCTAAGAGCTTCTTATAGTTCAGAAACAATTTTGATAGCTATTGCAGTAAATATGATCATTGTATTTGCAGTTTTAAAACTTGTTGAGCCAATTGAAAAATTACTTGGTCCTGCAGGTATTAGTATTATTCGCAAAGTTTTTGGAATTGTTTTATTAGCTATTGCTGTAAAATTATTCCGTACAAACGTTGGATTTTAATTTACTATTTTAAAATATATACTAATTTTATAATTTAGGAACAAATATAATAGCGGCCACTATTGTTGATATAATAGCCATAATCAAGACTGCGCTCGCAGCAATATCTTTAATTTTCCCGATTTCAGGGTGAAATCCTGGCTTTACATAATCAGCTAATTTCTCGATCACCGTATTGAAGGCCTCCGCACTTAAAACCAATCCAATACAAATTAATAGAAAACACCATTCTTGATTGTTAACATGAAGTGAGAACCCTAGTAGTATTACAATAATAGTAGCTAATAAATGAATTGTAATATTCCCACGACTTCCAAAATGAACAAACATTCCCCTAAAGGCAAACCGAAAACTATTTATAAATTTCATCATTCATAAAATTACAAAAGAATTGGAATTCATCAATAAATTAATAATTATTTTTTCTGTACTTATATAAAAAAAGTAAATATGATGTGTTTTATCCCATTAAATGCGTCATTTTATAATAGTGAATAGTTACACTTGGTAGGAGTACAAATAAAATTTATACATTTGGAACCGCAGAAAAAATAAATAAATGAAAAAACTCTCCTACTCTTTACTTTTCTTAATCTTAATTTGTGCATGCCAGAATAAGACTCAGAAAGAACTAACTAATGATTCCTCAAAAAACATTTCAAAACTTTTCGATAATTATTACGAAGAACGTTTAGCCTTATTCCCATTAGAAGCAACTGCTATTGCAGATAATCGATTTAATGACCAATTACCAATTGATATTAGTGATAGTTACAGGGCAAAACTAAAAGCATTTTATCAAAAATATTTAGATGAAATATCCGGATTTGATCGTAATAATCTGAAAGGTCAAAATATTTTAAGCTATGATATTTTTAAGCGTGAAATGCAAATGCAAATTGAAGGATTGTCGTTTAATGATAATCTTATGCCTATAAATCAATTTTGGAGCATGAACCTTACCTTTCCAGTTTTGGGGTCAGGAGGAGGTAATCAACCATTTAAAACAGTAAAGGACTATGATAACTTTTTAAAACGAATCACAGCATTCGTTTCCTATGAAGATACTTGTATTTCAAACATGAGAAGAGGAATGGCCTTAGGAATTACACCTCCAAAAGTTTTAATGGAAAAAGTTTTACCTCAATTAATAGGGATTATTGTTACGGATTCTAAAACAAGTGTTTTTTATGGCCCGATAAAAAATATTCCATCTTCCTTCAGTAATGATGATAGGTTGCGTTTAACCGACGCTTACACAAAAGCAATTTCAGAACAGATTGTTCCTTCCTATTTAAAATTGCATGATTTTATTAAGAAAGAATATATCCCAAAATGTAGAGAAACGGCAGGAATTTCTAACATCCCGAATGGAAAAGAATATTATTCTTTTTTAGCAAGAACGTGGACAACAACAGATTTAACCCCCGATCAAATTTTCGATATTGGAGAAAAAGAAGTTGCACGGTTAAAATCAGAAATGGAGAGCATTAAAGATGAAACTGGATTTAAGGGAGATTTAAAGGCGTTTATAGAATTCATCCATACTAACAAAATGTTTATGCCTTATAAAAAGGATGAAGAAGTAATAGAGGCCTATAGAGCAATAGGAAGGAAGATGCAACCACAGTTAACTAAGCTTTTTAGTCTCGTTCCAAAAGCTAAATTTGAAGTACGACAAACAGAAAAGTTTCGTGAAGCATCTTCGAGTGCAGAATATAATCAATCTGCTCCTGATGGTTCAAGACCTGGAATATTCTATGTTCCTGTTCTAGATCCAACAAAGTTTAATGTAGTTGGAATGGAAGATTTATTTCTACATGAAGCAATTCCTGGTCATCATTATCAAACCTCTATACAGCAAGAAAACGAAGCCCTTCCTAAATTTAGAAGATTTGGATGGTATGGCGCTTATGGTGAAGGATGGGCATTATATACTGAATCACTAGGGAAAGAATTAGGATTATACACTGATCCCTATCAATATTTTGGAAGTTTAAGTGAAGAAATGCATCGTGCAATTCGATTAGTTGTTGATGTAGGAATGCATACAAAAGGATGGACACGTGAACAAGCAATAAATTATTCTCTCGAATTAGATGCTGAAGGTCTAGGTGATATTACATCCGAAGTAGAAAGATATATGGCAATACCTGGTCAGGCATTGGCGTATAAGATAGGACAAATGAAAATATTAGAAATAAGAAAAAGAGCTGAAATAACTTCAGGTAATAAATTTAGTATTCAAAATTTTCATGATGAAGTATTAAAAGATGGCTGTTTGCCATTAGATATTTTTGAACATAAAATGGACGAATGGATTAAATCACAAAAGTAAAACCATTGACAATTGACCATAATCCCTCGCCATTCGTATAGCGGGGGATTTTTCTAAGAAACCTACAATTGTTACACAATAAATTATAAGACTGGATTTAATTTATTTAAATATGGTAAAATAATTTCGTTATTACTTAAGATCTCTTCATTCCGAAATCTCAATACAATTTGCATCACTGTTATAACATCCCTTTGGCAATATTCAACAATTCTTAACAAGTCGTTATCATAATAATAAACGTCAGCTACCATACTCCCATCAATATCCTCTTTAGGGCTATTGATCCCTAAAATTAATGCAAGCAAATTTAATGGAGTATAATTTTTATAATCGCCAAATTTCCAAAGTTCCATTGTATCGAGATGCTGAATCTCCAATGGTTTTTTTCCATGATTATTTAAAATATTGGGAAGTGAAATTTCATTAACAATCATCCTGCGTGATATAAATGGGAAATCGAATTCCTTACCATTGTGAGCACAAAGAATGGTGCTAATTTCAAGTTCGTTTAAATATTCTTTAAACTCCTTTAATAAACTTACTTCATCATTATTAAAAAATGATTTCAGATTAAAACTTCGTAAATGATTCGTAAACTGTATAATTCCTATTGAGATGCATATTATTTTTCCAAACTCAGCATAAATTCCAGCACGCTTATAGAGCATTTCATCACTTTCCCCCTCATTCTTGCGTAATTGATTGGCCTTCCTTGCCCACAATCCTTTAAACTCATCAGGACAATCGTCATATCTTTTATATTGTGGTACAGTTTCAATATCCAAACATAAAACATTTTCTAAATAAATATTTTCTAGCATAATACTTTTTTTATTTGCGAAAGTACGTTGTAGTTGTTTAAAATATCGCATACAAAAGACCTTAAATGTTTGTAATTGGCAATTCAACTATATCTTAGGAAAATAATTATATGAAATATTGATACGGTTTTCAATTAAAAATAAATTATTTAATCTAGATTCATCACTATTTTGTAAAAATAAAACTAATGATATACGATTCCTTTTCTGATATCTTTTGCTCTTTGTATTTGCTTAAAAGGATAAAAAATTTACACTATGAATAGGGAAGAGTTCTTATCTCAGGCAAACTCTTTTTTTTTATCACTTTCTTCGTGGGTAGCACTCACACTTTGATAGCATTATTAATAAATTTACCAAAAAAAATGCTTATACTTATTACTAAATTTTTACTTTAATAATATTTTTACCAAAATTTTAAGACTTAAAATCTCCCCAAATAATTATCTAATCATCACCCCTCTTTTTTCAATTAACGGAATCGTTGTGAAATATTCTTCTTTAATGCTTTCTGGAAGGAAAATATATTTCTTATCAAATACTTCATTGTTTACATAAAAACTCACCCAGTACTCGTTATTTAATCCAAACACGTCGCTTTGTATGGGCTCAACCAACATGCAGCTATACGCCTCAATATCCCCTAAGAAATGCCTTAGCGTTGACGTCTTTACTGTTTCTCCTTTAAAGGTTCCATATCCCTTACTAGACACTAAAACGTTTTCGATAAGTTCATTTTTCAAATTAAGAATATAAACTTCCCAAATTGATTCTCCATCCTCTCCATAAATTTCTTTAGGTACTATAGCCACTGCAATATTTTCAACAGCAATACGTGGAATATCTTTTAACATTTAATTTGAAATTTTAATTATTTTATCCAATCCAGTACCCCTTTAACATAAATAGGTAAATCAGTAAGAGTAGAATGACCTTTGCCTTTTATTTCATCACGCTTATGTCCTAATCGTACAAAGACAATATGTTCATCTGGAATATCAACTATGTATTGTCCTAAAATTCCTCTGCAATAAAAAATTCTCTTCCCCGAATAATTACCAATCCACCATTGGTAACCATACTCCGTGTTAGGCTTTCCTTCATCAAGTGTTGGTGCAGGTGTTGTACTTGCTCTTACCCAGGCTGTATCAATTAATTGTTTGCCGTTCCAATTTCCATCATGTAAATACAAAGATCCAATACGCGCGAAGTCACGAGCATTCGAATAGAAACAACAATACGCTTTTTCTCTTCCATTTGCATGATCTAAACTCCATTCAGCAGTATGCATTGCTTGAAGTGGTTTCCATAATTTCTCTGAAGCATACTCGCTCAAAGATGTATTAGTTGCATTTGTTAAAACAATTGACAATAATTCGGTAGCCGAACTCTGATAACTAAAATCTTTTCCAGGCACGCCAACAACTTCCAGATCGTTAACCAATTTTAATAAATCAGTTCCATAATATGCTTCCGTTACTGGACTAAACAAACTGGTATATCCTTCGTCCCAACTTAATGCAGCCGACATTGTTAAAAGATGACGAATTGTTAATTTTGCTCTCGATCCTATTTTATATTCTGGAATAAAATCGCCAACAGGTTGATCAATAGATTTAATTTTACCTTCTTGAATTGCCATCCCAATCATTACACTTACAAAACTTTTGGCCATCGAAAAAGAATTCGATAACGAAGTATCAGTATATTGTTCCCAATAATTTTCATAAAGCAACGAGTCATCTTTAATTACAAGAAAAGCAACGGATTTAAATTCTTCCAACTCCTTTTGCAACTCTTTAGGCATTGGCTTCTTGTTATATTCCTTCGAAAAAGGCCACTCGACTCCATTTGATGATTCAATCTTTCTATTTTGAAAAAGTTCATTATCATCGATATCAACATAATTATAAACTAATGCTTTAAACATGTAGGTTTTACCTGACACTATTGTATAAATTGCAAAAAGCGATATCGCTACAATTAAGAATATTCCAAAAATACGGAGTGCCTTTTTCATGTAGAATAATTTATTTGTTTATACGATTATTAAAAGGTAAATGTTCATTTGATTCCATTCTAATTGAAAACTGAAATAACTCTTGAAGGTGTAATAAAACTTTGCTTTTAACTTCATCTAAATCTATTTCATGACCTAACTCAATTGATAACGAAGTAACTCCTTTATCTTCAATTCCACAAGGTATTATTTTTCCAAAATAACTTAAATCAGTATTTACGTTAAAGGCGAAACCATGCATAGTTACCCACCTACTACAACGAACTCCGAATGCACAAATTTTTCTAGCTTTTAATGGGTTTTCAACATCAAGCCAAACACCAGTTAGTCCTTTTATTCGTCCAGCTTCTAATCCGTAATCATTACATGTTAGAATAATTGCTTCTTCCAAAAAACGTAAATATTTATGAATATCATTAAAGAAATAATCGAGATCGAAAATCGGATAACCGACTAATTGTCCTGGGCCATGATAAGTAATATCACCACCACGATTTATTTTATAGTAGGTTGCATTATTTTCGGCAAGCCAATTTGCATTTACAAGTAGATGATTTTCTGTTCCACTCTTTCCTAAAGTAAATACATGAGGATGCTCACAAAATAATAAAAAATGACGTGAAGAAAAATGATTTTCACTGGGCAAGTTTCTATTCTCCAACTTCTGACGAACAGTTTCATTTAGGATCCTTTCTTGTAAATCCCAACAATCTTTGAAATCGATAAAACCTAAATCATGAAATAAAACCTGCTGCATCAAAATAGAAATGGTATTAGATTAATTAAATTTTGCTTCTTTCTCAACCCAATCACCATGCTCTTTAATTAAATTGATGAGTGCATCCACCGCTTTTTCAGCTTCGATACTTCTCTCAACAACCACTTTGCCTTTGTATAAAGTAATTTTTCCAGGTCCCGATCCTACATAACCATAATCAGCATCAGCCATTTCGCCAGGGCCATTAACAATACAACCCATAATACCAATTTTAATTCCTTTCAGATGATCCGTTCTAGAACGAATTTTGGCAGTGGTCTCTTGTAAATCGAATAAAGTTCTTCCGCAGCTAGGACAAGAAATATATTCAGTTTTAGAAATACGCGTACGGGCAGCTTGCAAAATGCCAAATCCAAGGCTATTAATCATTTGAGGGGAGGCAACTAAATGAGCGTCGATCCAAACTGCATCAGGAAAACCATCTAATAACAATGCACCAAAATCAGTACTTGCATGCAATTGTAATTCATCAGAGGTGATAAAACTATAAGATCTTTTAATTATAAAAGGATTAGTAATATTTCTATTCATCAATTCAATAGCCATACGACGTAATTCGGCCATTGCATGTTCATTTTCTGTTTCGATAACCAATACACAAGTATTATCTAACAAATTAAAAATTGCATCCGTATTTTCAAAAAGTTCCTTTTGCGATAATTGAACAAAATTTAGCTGAGTTGATTTTTTTCCAGAAGAAATAAAATCAGAAATAGAAAAGTAAGGGAAAGTATTTTCATCAGAAGCAATCCAATTAATTTCATCAACTATTAAACCTAGTGTTCCTGGAATTGCGAAATCAATTTTATTTTTTCCGAGGTAAATAAAATCGCAAGCCTGATCCGTAATATTCCATTTATCAAGAGGAACAGAATAATTATATCCAACTGCAAAAAGATTAGCAGCTATAATCTTATCATTCTTCGAAAAATCTGCGATTATTCGAGGAACATTTTCTCCCCCTATATTTTTAACAGCTGAGCTTGCTCTGCGTGAATACTCAAAAGGATTATATGGCAACTCGCTTCCATTTCTTTCAACATTGTAATTAATATCAACAATTGGCGCATGCCCTAATCTGTTTGCATATCGATCAACTAATGCTTTTGCAACAGGAATTTCGAATTCAGGATCTTCAGTTAAAGAAACTCGAACCGTATCCCCGATTCCATCTTCCAATAACGTTCCAATTCCAACGGCAGATTTTATTCTTCCATCCTCACCTTCCCCCGCCTCAGTTACGCCAAGGTGTAAAGGGTAATTCATTTGTTCGGCATCCATCTTCACAATCAGCTGACGATAGGCTTCCACCATCACCTGCGTATTGCTTGACTTCATACTGAGAACGATATTATAATAATTCTCTTCTTCACAAATCCTTAAAAATTCTAAAGCTGATTCCACCATCCCTAAAGCAGTATCCCCATAACGGCTCATAATACGATCACTTAATGAACCATGATTAGTGCCGATGCGCATTGCAGTTCCGTACTCTTTACAAATTTTCACCAACGGAATAAATCGTTCACGGATACGAGCAAGTTCAGCATCATAAGCTGAATCTGTATATTCAATAAACTCAAACTTTTTCTTATCTGCAAAATTTCCTGGATTAACACGAACCTTTTCTACAATTCTTGCTGCCACCTCTGCAGCATTTGGCGTAAAATGAATATCAGCAATCAATGGCGCATTGTACCCACGTAAACGCAATTCTTTTTTTATATTTTCCAGATTCCTTGCTTCATTAATACTTGGAGCAGTAATACGTACATATTCGCAACCAGCATCAATCATTCGAATGGATTGATCAACAGTAGCCAATGTATCCATCGTATCGGTGGTAGTCATACTTTGAATTCGAATGGGATTATTCCCTCCCATAGCAACATCTCCAACAAAAACCTCCCGACTCACCCTCCGGGTATATTGGGTTAAACTCGAACAATAAGCAGATTGAAGCAGATTTTTCATTATTTGCAAAGATAAGGGGATATGGTTGTAACATTGGCAAAAAGTATATAAAAAAAATACTTTTTGCTCCTCAAAAGCCATATTTAAAAAACAACCTTCATCAAGTAATTAGTTTTAAATATAGCCCAATAAAATGGGGCGATAATAAAATGATTATCGCCCCATTTTAAATAAAGATACTTTTTATTTATTCGAATTTTCTTCCTTTTGCATTACAAAGAAATCGTTCATTGGGTCGAAAACATAATCAACCCAACCATTATTATGTTTATCTGCTTCTTCTTGAGAAGGGAAATCGGTATGTGTGATTATTACTGCAGTTCCGGCATCATGTTTTTTGAGTTTAATATTTGCTTGTGAAGGAATTGTATTTTTGCTCCACTCTTCCGGTCGCCAAGTATATCCTAATTCCTTTCCTGGTTCATAAACGGTTACTTCTCCTTTAACCCAACCATCGAAGATTTCGAAAACACCTCCAACTTTCTCCTCTACGATTGAAAATCCTCCACCCCAAGTAGAAATTATTCCAGGATTTGTTAATGCTTCAAATACCTGATCAGGATTTGCATAAACTATATAATCTAATTTTAATGAGAACTTTGTTGCCATGACACTAATTTAAATTTTTAATTAATAAACATTACTTTTTGTTGAAACACTTTATCTCCAGCAATTACTTTTAAGATGTAAACACCAGAATACTTTTTATTGGTAAATGAATATTCAAGCGAACCTTTCGAAATAGTTGATGGTTTAGAAGCATCAATCATTCTACCAAGAGCATCATATAATTCAAATGTAACACTTGCTGTTTCTGGCCTATCTAATGAAATATTTAAACTTGAACTTGCTGGATTTGGCCATGCCTTAAAACTAAACTGCTCTGCCAAAATTTCATTGATACCTACTAATCCAGTAATATTAATATCATCCATATAAATATTATTCCCATTATCATTTTTGTAAACAAACTTAAAGCGAACAGAATGTTTATTTCCATAAGTTGCATTAGGTAAACTAATAGTTTCAAGTCTCCACTGAGTTGCAGTTGGAATTAATGATGGAAAGATTGGGTTGGCAGTAGTCTGTAAGGTAGATCCTGCTTTTTGATACAATTGGCTCCATGTACTACCACAATTATTGCTAGCATAAATTGTTAAAGAAGAATTATCGACAGTTCCTTTGGATGCAAATGCTAATTTAAAAGTTAATTGTGGACCCGTTATATTACTAAGATTATAGGGAGCAGAGATCAAATCATCAATGCCAGCAACGTTACCATTGTAATTTACAATACGTACTGATTTAACACCTGAACTAGCTGCTAAATTGGTAATTCCCCAAGTATTATTATTACCTGGGTTTTGAGTTAACCAATCGCCACTTGGAATTGTTAAATTTTCAAATCCTTCTGTAGCAGGAACAACGGTCGTTGCATTGGCAGAAGTAACATTTACATTTGAAAATCTTGTAATGGACGAAGATCCGATTGAATTAGTTACAGTTAAGGAGACATCATACGTTCCTGCAGTTGCATAATTTACAGTTGGGTTTATGGCGATACTAGTTGAAGGATTTCCTCCGTTAAATGTCCATATACGACTTGTAACATCTGCGTTCCATGAAAAATCTTTAAAGGTTATTGAACCACCTTCGCATATAGTATTTAAGGATGTTGAAATATCCGCAATAGGTGCGCAATCAACATAAAGATGCCCATCTTCTGTTCCAGTTAATCCTAGTGTAAATGGATCCCACAATAATACCCTATCACCTATGGATGAATTCAATACATTATGCATAGTATATTTTTGCTCTTCCGTAAACATCTTATGACAGCTAGCATAGTCCATATAATTTTGAACATTGTCAATTTGTCCACATGTATTTTGAGTTGTATTACAACTAAAATTATTTACACCAATCGTATTTGGAGTATCTGAAATACCATCATCAATCGAGCAATTAGATGCTAAGCCAGGAGTATTAGTTGAACCCCACGTGTGAGGAAGATTCAACCAATGGCCCACTTCATGTGTTAATGATCGTGAAGAATAATTTGACCCATTAGCTGTACCAATACTTCCAACATAATCATGCAAGATGACTACCCCATCACTAGCTGCACTAATACCTGGATAATATGCATATCCAGCAGCTCCACTTGCAATATTCTTAACTACCCAAATATTTAAATATTCATTTGAAGGCCAATCAATAAGTGCTTTAACATTATCGCTAGCTATAGCAGTTAAAGGAGAAAAGGTTCTAGTTATTCCGTCAGTACAATTTCCTTGCGGGTCAATATTTGCTAATCGAAAACGAATTTGGCAATTTGCAAAAATCGGTTGAAAGAGAGGAATAACATCGTTGGTATCATTATTCAATCTTTGAAAACTTAAATTTAAAATATCAACAGCATCCACAATTTGTGCTTTACTAATATTTTCATTGCCATATGTATGAATCACATGAAACACAACTGGTATCGTAAAAATAACAGTATCCAAAACATGTGATTTTTGATAGTTTTTTTTATGAAGTGCCGTACTATTTTGCAATAGAGCTCTTCTTTGTTCAGCAGCCGGATCTAATTTAATCGCCTCTTTCCACATACTATCGGTAGTGCAAAATTTAGGTAAATTATTATTCTGTGCAGAAAGCGAAATACTTACTAAGCAAAAGAGATAAAGAAATGTTTTTTTCATATTAAAATTTTACCAAAATGCCCTGAAGTGTGTGTGTTTACACTCTACTTCAGGGCATTTATTTTAGGAATTAAAATTAATCAATAACCACCTTTTTTGTGATGGAGCGATCTCCGAAAGTAAGTCGAACCATATATACTCCTCTTTCAAGACCATCGTTCATTTGATATTGATGATCGCCTCCAGAAATTACAGTTTCATACGTATCAATTATTCTGCCTCTAGCATCCATTAGTTCTATTTTAACAGAGCCTGTCGCCACTGTAGTATAATCAACATACGTTGCTGAAGAAGAGGGATTAGGATAAATATTTATTGTTGAATTTTGTGCATTAATTTCATCAACACCAGTGATGGTTCCATTAAGATTAATATTATCAATATAAATATTGTTTCCATAATCATGAGTAAACTCAAAACGGAATCTAATATTTGGTTGAGATGAAATTGATAATGGAGAAAGACTTACTGATTCTGTTCTCCATTGAGTTGATACTGGTATGAAATTAAAAGAAACAGCACCTGTAGTAGTGGCGAATGTTGTTCCAGAAAGGGTTTTACGAGAAGTCCAATTTTTTCCACAATCAGAAGAAAAATATACCGCTAGTTTATCAGCATTTGCATTCGTTGCGCTTAAGTATGCAAAAGCCAAATCAAATGTCATTGATGTTAAAGTTACATTTGACAAATTAAACGCTGGCGTAATAAATTCATCAGCTCCTTTATCATTTGAATTACCATAATTTTTTATGTACAAAGATTTAGCTCCAACACCAGAGTGAGCTAATGTTGTGATTGCCCAAGTTGATTGTCCATTTGAATTTAATAAATACCAATCATTAAAGGGGAATGTCCCATTTTCAAATCCTTCTGAGAATGGAAACGAAGCTGTTTGAGTATTAGCGGATACAGTTACCATACCAGTTACGGTTTTCGTATCTGACCCAGCACTATTTGTTGTGGTAAGTGAAACATCATATGAGCCAGGATTTGCGTAAGTCACAATTGGATTAGCCGATGTATCTGTTGCTGGATTTCCTCCTGAAAAAGACCATAATCTACTAGCAGATACGCCACCCCATGATCCGTTAGTAAACTGGGTGCTAGATCCTGCACAGATAAATTTAGGCTTGGGGCTAAAGTCGGCTATAGGAGAACATAATACAGCAGGAGCTCCGTCGGTACCCGTTGCAATCAGATTAGCGGTTGTCCAAAGATTATCTCGATGAGATGACGAACTTAATAAAGTATTTTCCATAGCACCAGCTTGATCGTTTGTAAAAATATTCATGCAATTTCCGGTAGTATAATCCATGTAATCAGGATATAATACACCTGGTGAATTTGGAGAACATGCATCTAAGAAAGGAAACGTTGGGCAAGTACTAAAACTTTTATCATCTTGGAGTGGAGTGTCCGCAATACCGTCATCCGTTGAACAACCAGTTGCATCTCCCCAAATATGACGTAAACTTAGCCAATGACCTGCTTCGTGAGTAAGGGTACGACCATTTTCTCCTGTTGTTGCTGCGGTTCCAATATTTCCAAAATAACTATTTTTAATTACGACACCGTCAGTTGTATCAGATCCACTTCCAGGAAATTGTGCAAATCCAATTACATCACCAGCGATTCCATTTGTATTCGCAATACTTCCAACTACCCAAACATTAAAATATTTATCATTTGGCCAATATCCATAAACCTTAATATTATTTCTACTATTAAAGGTTAATGCCGAATAATGACGTGTAATACCAGTAGTGCAATTACCATTTGGGTCAATTTGTGCTAATCGGAATTCAATCCCAGCATCAGCACCTAACGATTGAAATGCTGCAGGTGTAGATGCAGTATCTGCATTTAATCGACGATAGTCTTCATTAAGAATTCTAATTTGATCTGCTATTTGTGCATCACTAATATTTTCTGGTCCACCATAGTGAACAATATGAACCACAGTTGGTATAACATAAGTTGCAGGACTACTTGGAGTTCTTTTTTGAGCGCCTGCCGCCTTTCTCATTGCATTAAATTGGCTATTGCTTTTATCTTGTGCTTCTCGAATTTTAAGCAATTCAGGATTTGCCTTTGCATCAATCTGAAACATGATTTCTGAAAGGCATTTTTCTTGTGCGCTTGCTTGTTGTGTGAAGGCAAGAATTCCGCATATGGCTAACGCCAATAATTTTTTCATTGTAGAGTTAATTACGAATAGTAAATGGGTTGTTTTGTTGAAGCTATAAAAATACGCAATCCATTCTATTTAGCATAAAAAAAGCCCCTTGAACAAATCAAAGGGCTTTAATTTTTACAACAATTTTACATGTAATATTATACGTTCCTAAGTTCTTTAATCCTAGCTTTTAACTTATTCATCTCATCTTTAGCTTCTTGTATCTTTAACTCATACTCTTCTTTTAACGCATTTGCATTTTTAGATTTAGCAAAGAAACCAAGATTATTTTCAAGAGTTTGAACTTCGCTTGTTAATTTATTCACTCGATTTGTTAAATCACGCTGTTCATTATCTTGTGGCGCACCAACAGCAGAAGATCTATCGTTACCTCTTTCAGGTCGCGGGCTTCGCTCTGGGCGTTCAGTATACTCAGTATTAGGACGATACGATTGACGATATTGAGGGTTTAATTTCAGAGAATCGAAATGCGCTTGAATTGCTTTACGGAATCTAGATTGAATATCTTCCTTATTTATCAATGGCACAAGTCCGATTTCAGTGTATTCACGTTGAAAAGCTTTCATTTGATCTAATGCTTCATTGGCATCTTCAGGAATCACATACCCTTCAACAGCAGTTATTAATTCGTTTTTCCTAATCAAATTGCCCGCTTGCGCTTGATCTTGATCTGCAAAATGAGCAGTTTTACGATTAAAAAATTCATCGCAAGCTATTTTAAAGCGTTGCCAAATTTTCTCGTTTTTATCTCCTGAAGGACCAATCTTTTTCCATTCTTGTTGAAGTCGGATCAACTCACTTCCTGTTGATTTCCAGTCACTGCTTTCTTTAAGTGCCTCTGCCTGAATACACAATTCAGTTTTAGCTTGAAGATTATTGGCGTACTCTTGTTTCTTCTTCTTATAAAAGGCATCTTTATTTTTGAAAAACTGGTCGCATGTTACTTTGAATTTTTGCCAGATACTATCATTACTTTCCTTTCCTGTAGGTCCAATTTTTCTCCATTCGGCTTGAAGCTCCAGTAAGTTTTTTAAACCTTCTTGCCATTGGGTATGTTTTTCGAAAGTTTCTTTTAGTAGCGTTTCCGTTTTTTCAATCAAGGCGTTTTTAGCAGCTAAATTTTCATCAAATTGCGTCTTCATCGAATCCAGATAACCACGCTTATTTTCGTAAATTTTATCTACTGCTGCCTTAAATCGAACCCAAATTTCAGTACGATTTTCTCGAGGAACAGCACCAATTTCTCTCCATTTATGCTGAAGCGATTGAATCTCATTTAACGCCTTGTTAAGTGATGATTCAAGCAATAATTCCTCTGCACGTTCACTAAGATGCATTTTCATCTCAAGATTTTTCTTCATCTCAAGATCCTGCAACTCACGATTAATCTTTATAAACTCGTAAAAACGATCGCAATATAATTTATAAGTCATCCACAAATCGTTCATGTTTTGAGGTGGAACAGGACCAACAGCTCTCCACTTCGCTTGTAAATCATGAAACTCATTAAATGCCTTCGACATATCCTCTTCTTGTTGAAGAATATTCTTCATGCTTTGAAGAATATCATTCTTCGCTTTCAAGTTTTGCTGGCGGATTTTCTCCTGACCTAAAACAAAATCTGAACGTCTTTTATGGAAATTTTTAAATGCATCGAAGAAAGGCTCTTCCAAGGCATCTTTATAATCAAACTCTTCACGAATACCGCCATCTTCGACAAATTTTGCGAGTGCAGCATCACGTTCATGGTTGATAATAAGTTGAAAAGCTTCTTTTGCAGCAGCAACTCTATTTTTCACATGATTAACATCGGGCTCAACACTTAAAACGATCATTCTTTCGAGCAATTGTTCCTTTGTCATTGTACCGAAATTTTCAAGCGGCTCTGCTTCAATTTCTTCCGTTTGGGCAGCAATTTCTGTTAAATGCTTTTCCTCTTCAGGATGCACATCAGAGACGGCCTCCATGCTTTGTGCTACTTGTGGAACTTCTAGTATTGAAGCTTCCATTTTTTCTTCAATTGTAACTTCTGCTACAATTTCTGGTTTAGCTACCGATTCAATTTCAGTAGTTGCAATTTCTTCTGCTTGATTTGATGCAGATGCGTCCACATTGTTAGTGGAGATTTCTTCGGTTTGGTTAACCTGATTTTCCGGTTGTCCGGTAGGTTCTGTTGTGCTTTCCATGCTTTTTAGAATAGTTAGATCGTCTGGGTTGTAGAATGAACCCAGCCTGGGGAACGTTACGTTATTATTAATTATGATTTTACACTTTAGCGCGATAAAAAAAGCCCTCCATATATGAATCGGTGAGCCCTTTTACAAATGTAAGGCAAAATAGAAACGATAGCAAGAACAATTTTAATTGATTACGATCATTTAACTTACAAAAAACTGACTTTGAGCGATAAATGAGTCAAAGATTATACTTGTTGGATTAATTATTATTGGCTCTATATAAGTTGGAGGTACATTATTATGATTAAGCTACAAATCAATAAA
>Ga0114969_10000615_pt1 | contig 30733 bp, 33 predicted proteins | sample M_130807_MF_Meta_FD_87316 | JGI IMG/M metagenome (GOLD analysis project Ga0114969, IMG submission 87316) | Freshwater microbial communities from Lake Montjoie, Canada to study carbon cycling - M_130807_MF_MetaG | ecosystem: Environmental > Aquatic > Freshwater > Lake | place: Lake Montjoie...
AACATCAACGCCTTGAATAATAGTTATAACGGTGTTACTAAAGTCCAACCTTACGTTTTGGCTTAAATCTACACCTTCAGATACGGCTATGCGAGCATTTTGGCTTACATCCACACCTTGTATAATTGTTATAGCTGTATTACTGAAATCTATTCGGACATTCTGGCTGTTATCAACACCTTGTGTAATACTAAGTGCTGTATTACTGAAATCTATTCGGACATTCTGGCTGTTATCAACACCTTGTGTAATACTAAGTGCTGTATTACTATAATCAAGTCTTACGTTTTGGCTAGCATCAACACCTTGAGTGTATACAGTATTTGCAATTGCATTGGCTGCTTGATTTCTTGCATACGCATCAATATTTCCATTAAGTGTAATGGTGTTTGCGAAATCGTATGAAGATTGTGCTAAGTTAGTTGCACCATTAGCAGTATCTCTAGCAAATTGGTCTGCACCAGAGCCACCACCAGATGAATTTGCAGCAATCCATTTACCAACACCGACACTAAAGGTTAATACTTGGCCGTCAGTTGCATTTTGTAAACTGGTTTTATCTGTATCGCCTAAATCATTTAACCAATAAGAACCTGAACCTGATCCCGCAGTTGATATCTTAGCAACCCATTGTTCTAATGATTTTAATTTGGCTTGAATTGCCTTGAAGTTTGGTGATACTTTATCTGGTTCGGGTGTATCAAATAGGTTGGTGTTTTCGGCAACTTTAGTGATAGAGTCTACAGCCCGTGCAATTAAATCTTTTTCAACAGGTTCTTCTTTGATCTCTTCCTGCTTTATTTCTTCTTCTTTTAATTCAGCGATATCTTGAACAACCTCGGCAACAAAAGATTCAATATTTTCTTTTTGTTCCTCAAATACAACACCATTGGCTTTCTTACCTTCAGCAATTAAAGAAGCAAGTTCTGATAGTAATTCTGTTGCTGATTTTGGTGGTGGAGGAGGTAAAATTTCTTCAACGACAACTTCTTGTTGTGGTTGTTCTGATTCTTTTTTAAGTTTGATGAGCTCACCAATGAAATCAAAAGGATTGATTTCAGTTTTTTCGATGCTATATTTTTCAAAGAAAGTTTTTTTCTTGTTTTCTTCTTCTAATTGTTTGGCTCTTTTACCCTCAGCAATTAGTTTGGCAAATTCCGACAACTCATTAGACATTATTTAATACTTTCAAATATTTCTTTTTGATATTTATACCAAGCTTGCCACAACCTTACTATTTCGGCAAGGCTGGAGGCAATCGTTTTGCCATTGGATTAAGTATTAGATTTCTTTTCTTGGAGACTCCAGGTTCTCCGCCTTTGGCACCTGTACCGGCGATAGCGCCTCCACCTACAACATTGGTTGGACCTGCGGAAACAGCACCTCCACCCATGCCGTCTTCAGAGACAGGTACACAATTGGGTACCATACGATTACCCTTCTTTTTCATTCCTTTGGCTGTGTAACCAGTCCAACAAGCTTCGAGAAATTGTTTAAATGTTTGCATTAACAGTTCCACTTTCTTAGAGCTAAAGCTTTACGTGTTGGTTCGCCATTAGGTTTCTTCATAGGACCTTCCATACCACCCATACGAGCGCAGAATGATTTTCTACGGTTGGCTGCTTTAGAACCAGGTTTTAATTTTGATGGCTTTGTTGTTACCGCCATAGATAATTTGGAACCTGGATTTGCAGCTCGATATGAAGCAATACCTTTACGGTTTAATCCGCCTTCAGGATTCTTACCTTCTTTTCGTTGCCATGCAGCAGACTCATATAATTCTTCATCTGATACTTGTTCAAGTTCTTCCCAAATCGATTCTGGATCAACATTATGTTTTAGTGCAGATTCTTCAACCATTTCTTCAATGATATCAAATATTTCTTCAAGTTCTTCACTAACACTTTTCCATCCACCACCCATTGCTTTGTACTTCTTTGAAGCCCAACCGTTTGCGTAAGCAGATGGATATACAGCAAACTTAGACTTAGCAGCCGATTTTGCTTGAGCCCATTTTTCTGGACTAGTAGGAACATTTTTTTCTTCTAAATTTTCAAATTCTTCTTTAAATTGTTTTAGTGTTTTCATTTTTGTTCCCTTCTTCTTTCAGCATTACTTTTTCTTAAAGGATGGTCTGGATTTTTATAAGGTGCTTTTCTAAATCCTTCAGAATCATAGTTACCAGATTTTTTCTTTGATATCGCTGTTGCGGCTGCAATTGCTGCAGCTGCACTCTCTGTTCGAACATTAATTGGAGCACCACGGCGTTCTGGATTAGGATCTTCTCTACGTTTTCTTTGAGCAGCTGCAGCACGACCTTCTTTACCTAAAGATTGTGCTCTTGATTGTGGTAAACATTTTGGTTTACCTTCTCCTGGTTCTCTAGCACAATCACCTTTAATGTTTCCTTTGGTGTCCATACGAACCCATTTTTGTTTAAACCATTTTCGTAAATCTTCTTTCAAATTCTGTTTAATCCAATCATCGGGAGTTTTTCCGTGTCTGTCCACAAAATCATCATGTAAATCTTTACCAGTAATATTATTTTTTTTGGATATATCCATCATTAAATTATTAATTGAATCATAGCTATGATTATCCAACTTCTTTAAACCTTTTTCTAAAGCCGTAATATGGCAATAAGATTCTTGTAAGTATTGTTTAAATGATTTCATATCTTTAGTAATATCTCTGTAACATTAAGTTCAACTGGTATCTCAGCCGAATATACATTTTTACCTTTAATGCCTCGGATTACTTCTGGCATTATATTCAGATAACAAAGGAATGTCTTCAATATATCATAATCACGTTCATCTATTCTATAGAACAAGATTCTTGCTGTAGCTTCAGGACCAAAAACATTGTTCAATAATATAATATGATTTAATATTAAACGTTCTTTTAATGACTTAGTAACTTTATATCTACGAAACAGTCTTTTTAGATACTTGGTTCGTTTGATATCTCCTTCAAATTCCGATGTGATACAATGAGGTGCATTATAACACTTCATTGCATACATCATAATATTATCATCAGTTAAATCATCAAACATTTATTATTATTATTCTCTCAGATGAAAATGGGAGCCGTAGCTCCCATTTTTAATAAAATCAAAAAACTTTAATTATAGACCACCAAAGATAGCGTTTGAACTAGTATTGGCAGAACTTGAATTTGCTGCTGAAGAATTAGCTAAAGCAATCAATGTTTCTTTAAGGAAACGAATTGTACCATCACTGTTAATTTTACGAGTAATACGATTCCAACCAGCATTAAAAGATCCAATTTGTGTATTAGCTACGGTAGAACCTGCACGACCAGTAGTACCAGAAGTATTAGCTGGGCGAGTCGAGGTTACTAAAATAGTATCACTAAAGAAAGTGTTGGCAACATTTGAATTGTAAGTTATCGCAGTACCAAAAGTAAGTGATGTTCCGTTGGTTACCAAAGCTGTAACAGGAGAGCTTAATACAACATTAGAAGTACCAAAATTACCTCCAACAACTGAAAGAACAGTATTATTTCCCCTAAAGAAATCACGTTGTCCCGAAGAATTAATTTGTGAAACATTTCCTCCATAAACAAATTGTCCTATAACAATAGTACCTGTACCATTTGCTACAGTAATTACTGTGTTTCCTGAAGCAGCTCCCGCAAGAGCTCCAGTGTTAGCAGCTGTTGCAGTCGCTGACAACCGAACTTGACGTAGTTCTGAAAATCGTGGTTTCGCTGTATTAGCGTCTGTATTTCCCCATATTGGCATCTTATTTCTCCTTTTAACCTTGGGTTATGGTGTATTTATCTATATTTAAACTGGTGATTTTTTCGGATTACCTTTGTCGAAGGTATCTGGTCGATCCGGACGATTTTTCATTGATGGATCAATTTCCACCATATCTCTAGGCTGACCTGTCAATGTGGTGCCGCCTTTCATTACTGCTTTGGCTTCTGGTTTATTTTCACCAGCATTTTTGTATTTGTCAGTAGCGTTAAATGAGGGTTTCTTACCATATGGTTTTGATTCGGAAGACTTATCATTCTTTTCAAAATCGTATGTTTCTTCTTTCATGCCTTTTCTTTTATAGATAGACCTGATAATTCTAGCAGATTTTGACATCTGAATTAATTTCTTATTCTTATCTTTTGGTGCCACATCATCTGGTGTATTGGCGCCATCATTTGGTGCTTGAGTGGCTGCCAATGAATCCATGGTATTTTCTTTATGTAATCTGGCCATCTGTTTACCAGTTGCTTTCATAACATTCAACCAACGGTTGGCAGATTTTTTGTATTCACCTTTGGCGTGTAGAGTATCAGCAGATTTTTTGGCTTTGTCTTTATAACTGGTTAGAGTTGTGTCACTTATTTCAGAAATAACATCACCATTCAATTCAACAGAATCAGCGGTATACTTTCCACCTTGTGATGGGTCTGTACCTTTAGGTAATTCTAAAGTAGTTGTCAATCTTCTTGTAGCACGATTCAAACCCATTAATTGTTTATCGTGGGTTGCTCTTGGCATACCTTTTGGTTTATCTTGGCGAGTTGCGCCAGTCTGTGCATATCTTTTCTTCAAATAAGAATGTGCTAGTTCTTTTGATATTTCATCAATAGGTTCTAATTCTTCCATTATGCGACCTTTGTGTTCAATAGAAACAATCTTAGAACCAGGATCATGTTTAGTTACCAATTTGTGTGCATGGTCCTCATTATCAGCTTTAACATTGTATGATTTAGTATCAGTTTTAACATGATATTTTTGTTTAATTATTTTAGTTGGACCAAAATGTTTATCTTTCCAAGGATCGTGAGAAGATTCTTCAAATTCAACTTCTTCATTCTTACTGGACAAATAATTACCAACAGTATCCACATAATCTGTGGCCAAAGTCACTTTAGACTGTACCCATGCCGGTAATTGTTTTGTATAATCTTTACCAACATATGTACGAATCATATCGATGGCACGTTCCAGTTGTTCTAGTTGGTCAAGTACCATACTACCTTCATCATCCAACATTTTACCCATGGCGATAGCAATATGGTTTTCTTTGAAATGTCTTCGTTTAATATTAGAAATATTGGCAATCATTTTATAGTCTGCCATTGTTAATACACCTTTTTTACGAATTTGTATTAATCTTTCAACTACACGGTGTAAGTCAACGTCTGACTTGATATCTTCTCTGGCCAACTCAAGTACACGAATTAACAAAGGAATATCTAGAACTACTGTATCTCTTTTATCTACAGCTTCAGTTAAGTGGTCATTTTTCCACTTGATGAATTCACCAGACTTTGAATGTGCTATCTTAACATCTTTGGTAACATACTTCGGATTGATACCTCTGGAATTCAAATATCTAGCCAATAAGTCGGATTCTGAACTCTCACCAACAAGTTTACGGTCATTTTTCCATTTGATAAATTGACTAGACTTGGCGTGAGAAATCTTAGTGTCCTTAGAAACAAACTTAGGATTTATACCTCTTGAAGACAAATAATCATCTAAGGTCGCTTCAGCAATGTTTGCTTTTGCTGACCAAGGATCCATAGGATTGGAACCAAATGGTGGTTTTCCACCAGCTGGATTTTTGATTATAGATTTTAGTTTTTTGGCCGTGTTATCCATTGTATACCACTTAGTTTTTAATTTTGGTTTTGTCTTTTACTTTTTTCAATGCGGACTGAGCAAGGTCTCTAGCCCGTGACATAGGTGTGTGCTTAGCGCCAGACTTATCCGTTACAGTAGAACTCTTAGTACTATATGGTTTATCGAAAGGTGGTTCTTCCTTTTCTTCTTTAAAAGTATTTGGAGTACCATATTTTTTATCTAAATTATCCACTTTCTGTGGTGCTTGTGAGTTGGTTGGCTTTGCATCATGGGCTTTTCTGGCAGCAGTTTCTTCTGGTTTATCGCCTTCTTTTGGATCAGGTCCAACATCACCTTGCAATTTTTTCTTAAAAAGATTGAAAGTGTTTTCTGCGCCGCCATCTTTACGGCCGGCCAAACCGTCAGTAGTAATATCAGCTTCTTCATTTTGTTTACCGTAGTAAGCACCAAGAGCCATTTTCTTACGTTCAGCTGTAGACTTACCATCAAATTTTGGATTCTTTGAATGTACAAAATCGTGAATCCAATCGCCAGCTGAAGCATTCTTAGATAGAACTTCATTAATCATTTCATCTAATTGTTCTTCAGTTAATTCAACTTCTTCTTTCTTCATCTTGTCGTAAGCTTTACCCATGTTCTGTATATCTTTGGCATTTTCTTTTGAACCAGAAACAGTCTTACCTTTCACGTATTCGGTTTTTTTCTTATCCAAATAAGAACTTAATGTACCTTTTGACAATTCATCAATCTGTTCTACTTCTTCTTTCTTCAGGCCAAGTGGGTCTTTTGCGTGTTTAACTAATGTCTTGGCTGCATATTTGACTTCACTATCTTTGCCATACATACTTTTCTTTAAACGATCCAAATGGTCTTTATCCGAACCACCAGTCAAGGCCTTAAATGCTTTCTTCATCAATCCTTCATCCAATTCTTTTTCAAGTAATTTCTTGGCAAAAGGCATATCGTTTAGATGTTCTCTCATCTTCTTCTTACCACGGAGAATGGCAAAATCTTGTCCGTCAATTTTATTATTATTATTAGCATCAATCTTGTGTTGGCTACCTTTTAGTTCCTCTTTACGTAAGAGTTTGAAGTCTTCTGCATCAATTTTATTGTTTTTGTTTTTGTCAATCTTGTGTTGGCTACCTTTTAGTTCTTCTTTGACTGGTTTCTCATCTTTTTGTTTGGAACCACCATAACGTGAACCTTCTTTTTTGCCGGCACCACCTGATGGTTGTGGTCCACTACGTTTCTTAACGTCAGCTAGCATATCGTCCCAACCCTCTTTAAGAAGTTCTCCCTTGACTTCTGTCGGTTGAACTGGTTGAGTTGGCTGTGCCGGTTGTTCACCAAGTATTTTGTTAACCGCATCAATCATTGATTGTGACACTTTAGATTTTGCAAACATATTTTTCTCCGTTTATTTCTTTTTCTTTTTGGTTATTTCCGAAACTCTTACTTTATTATCGTTAGGTGTGACTAGAGGCTCTTTATTACTACCACCACCAAGAACGCCACCGACACCCATATCATTTGCTCCTGGGTCATCAATCGCTTCTATTACTTTTCTAAAATTCCTAAATTCTTTTTGTTCTTTGTATGTCTGGTCACCTAGACCGGCTGGTAAACCAGAACGTGAACTGAATGTTGGCCCAACACCGACACCTTGAGTATTCATACCAAACATTCTATTATAGAACTTTTTAGACTTTACTTTTTCCTTGTCCTTGGAGAAGTTGGCTTCTTTTGGCTCGGGGAGGACTTGGACTTTGGGGCCACCGTCTTCACTGTAGGCTCTAAAGGTGTAACTGGAGTTGTACTTAACGTCTCCGTCTTTGACGCTATCAACTTTTCCGAGTTTTCGCTGGAGTTGTTGACCTGGGGCGTTTTCTTGAATATTCCTAAAATTGCTTTTAACATTTTTAATTTCCTTAAATAAAGAACCACTTCTACGATTCAGCCAATCTTCGGCTGTCTCTCCTAAAGTTTCAGAACCCAAAAATTCACTTGTTGACTCGTATACTGAATGTATATCTTCCTCTTTACTATCTAGGTCACCAGTATTGTCAAAATAAATGAATGTTTTAAAGGACTCATTGAAATATTTAGTATTTTCTTGTGACTTCATCCACTTGTCATGTCTGATTGATTCCGTCATCATTTTAGACAATAATGAGTTTCTCTTTTGACTGGTTTCATTATTGGTTTCAACAAAAATCATCATTGTATCGTAACCAAGTTCTTCCAATTCTTCTTTGATAAAAGCAATTCTATCTCTATCGTCTGCCGGACCATTAATAATAAGTGGACCACGGTTACGAATACCTTCTCTACGGAGGTCACCAGTCTTCTCCGCCAACTTCTGTTTGTCATTCAAATAGTCTTGTGCTTGAATGAAATTTAATTCTACAATCTTAGATTCAGCAATAGCTTCACGGATAACAATATCTTTACCAGAACCTGGACCACCAGTTACAAAGATTGCTCTAAACAATCCGTGACTATAAGATTCGTGAATACCCATACCCTTACGAGTATCGTGCATCAATTCTTTTGCGTGTGTATCAGAAACATGACTTGGAACGCCATGTTTAAATTTAGAAACATCATTACTTTTAGCGTGTGCACGCATCTTGGTACCAGACATACCTTCTGTGCCTTCAGCATCAGGATCACGCTGGCCAGCAGAATGTACATGAATCTTTTTAAAATTATACAAGGCACCAGTGTGCGTACCATTAAATTTTTGTAACTTATCCTTCATTTCTTTCACACGGTCGGAACCAACAACCATATGAAGGTGTGTCACACCTTGTTTGTGTAACTTAGCAGCTTGGTGTAAAAATGAAGGATGTTCTTTATCTGATGACTTAAAATTAGTACCAGGAGAATATCTCTTTAGGTGTTTAATCTTTTGTGTTGCAGATAATGGATTCTTATTCTTATCTTGGCTATGTGAAGTTATAACAGTATGACCAGCACTATGTTTTGCAGCAACTTCTTTGACTTTATCAATTAATTTTAAATGTCCGGTCGTAGGCGGATTCATCCGACCATAGGTGAAAACGTGATGTGTACCACCACTATTTTCTTCCTGTACAACTTCTAAAAAAGATTTCATTTACGTACTTTTAATAGATTTTGTTTGGCAAATTCTGGACGATTAACCAACTTAGTAGGTTGATTATCGTGGTGTACAACAAAACCTTCTGGTTTAGATTTCTTGCCGCCAATGTGATGTTGATAATTACCCTCATGAGTTTCTAATGAATTAACCAAGTGATTCTTAGCTTGTGCTAGGTGATGATGCATAGTCAATAAATTACCATAATGTGCTTTGTGTTTTTCAACGTGGCTAATTTGTTTGGCGCCTTCACCAGTTTTTTCAGATTTAGACTTTTCGGTCTTCACTTTGGCTGCTTGTTTCTCATGTACATCTTTTATGTGTTCTTTGAAACCTTTGACAGAAGGAACTTCATCATGTCTAACTGTTTTATTGATATAAGTTGAAAGGTGGCCATGTTCACCAGAATGTGATGGATGAATAGAATCATACATCTTGTGGCCGTGAGTATCGTGGATTTCTTTGGCGGCTGCCATATGTTTTTGAAATCCTGTTTCATTGGCAGCTGAGTGTTTTACTTTAGAAGTATCGTGTTCTGCGCCATGAATATGAACATCTGGATGCTCTTTAAAATTCCCATGGTCGACATGAGGTGAAGCACTTTTCATGTCAGCACTATACTTACTGTGAACCACTACACCAACCTTAGACCTTTTAATCTTGTCTGCTTCTTTACCGTGAGCAGTATAGGTTATTGTATTTGGTGTAAAAGAGACTTTATTTTTTTCTGCTTCAAACAAATATTCTTCTTTCAATACCTTTGTATCAGCATGGTGCATCAAATCACCTTGATATACACCAGTTTTTGGTGATACTTTTGGTAGATGTTTGAGAGCGTGTTTTAGAGCATGAGCAAGACCTGGTGCATGGCCATGGTTCTTGTCAATATCTTTTTCTGTGTGGTTAATCTTTGGATTCTTGTTGAAGGCAGATTTAGTAGCAACAAAGAATTTACCATTCTTAGGGTGGTGTCCGAATACGATTGATGGAGAACCGTCATACTTCATCGTTAGATTACTACTTTTGGCACCAGATGTCATATTAGCGTGTGCCTTCATTAAAGCAGCATGAGCGTGTTCAAAACCGGCATGGCCATGCATCAAAGGTCTATCTTCCGCATGGTGGATGTGCTTCAGTTCCGAACCTTCGCCGGATTCTTCTTTTAAGAATGTTGAAAACGATTGCATTAATTTTTCCCTTAGATTGCAACACACTTTGGTTGCCGGTTACTTATTTATACAACATTTAACCTATCGTAGTCAAACCTTACAAAGATTCGGTTAGATACATAGTGACGAGATTGTTGGCTTTTAAAGTAGACTGTCCAGCATTTGTTCTGTATTGTACTTAGGCACATACCCTAGCTGCTGAATTTTAGATATGTCCAGGACCATATTTTTGGTTTGGACTTTTTTATGAAAGTCAACAATTTCAATACTGTTGAACTTGGAGATAGAATTAAGACGGGTTCTCACATATTCCAAAGAATTTCTTAGATACACTTTCTCACCATTACCTATGTTATAGATTTCACCGACAGGTCCTTTTTCTATCACTAGATTGATAGCCTGTACTACATCATCCACATGGATGTAATCACGATATAAATCTCCACCGTCATATAGGTTAATATCACGGTTTTCTTTAATCTCATTAATCAGATATTGTAAGGCATTCTTTTTCTTGGATACTTTCTTGTCACCTTTACCGAGAACATTACCTAAACGTAAGATTCTCCATTGAATACCAAACGTTTCACAATATGAAATTAACAACTGTTCGGCAGTTCTTTTGGTAATTGAATAGAATCCTTTTGGGTCACAATGTGAGTCTTCTTTGGCTGGCAACTCTACATCGCCATAAACGAACCAAGAACTTATAAAGTTGAAACAGACATTCTTATTCTTGCAAGATTCCAAGACCTTTATCAGAGTGGTTAGATTAGTATCTATATCTATGAACGGGTCGGTATGTACGTTATAATTATCGATGGTCGAAATGAAATATACAATATCAAGTGGATGAGTATTGTTTGATTTTACTTTATAATCATTTCTTTCATTTGACCATAAAATATTTGGTGTCAGTTCTTCATATTTTCCACCCACGAAGCCAGAGCCACCAAATAGATTGATTAACTTTTCCATTTCTTACACACCTTTTCAATGTAATTTAGAATCTTATCGTTCCACAGAGGAGAACAACCAACAAAAAATACATTACTGAGTGCTAAATTGGAATTAGGATAGTTTTTATAATTATCTAAGTGTTCATAACCAGGATGTATTAAGATGTTGCCACTAAAGTAATTACGAGTTTGAATTTTATTAGCTTCAAAGTGAGCAACTAACTTTTCTTTTACTTCTTGTGATTCACAATAGATTGGCACACCAAACCAAGATGGGTCACCTTTAGGTAAGGCATTAATTACTCTTACCTCTTTTACATTATCTTCAATAAACTTCTGAACTTTGTTTTTATATTCACGGCGTTTCTCATCAATATATTCAAACTTTTTCAACTGTTCAATACCAATAGCACCTTGTAGGTCTAGTGGTTTCAGATTATATCCCATTGTAGAGAACACGTATTTGTGGTCAACAACACCATCATAGTTATTCAACCAGGTATCAAATCGATTACCACAAGTACCACATTCCAATAGATTGTTAGAACCAATACAGTAACAGTCACGACCCCACCACGACACGGAACGCATGATATTAATCAGACCATCATCATTAGTACAAACCATTCCACCTTCACCTGTAGAGATATGGTGTGCGGGATAGAATGATGTAGACCAACAGTAGTAATAGTCTGTCAACATTTTTCCATCATAGTTAGAACCTAACGAATCACAGTTATCACCAATCAATAGAATTCCGTATTTTGTACAAATATCACGTAAAATGTCCATATTAGGAGGATTACCAAGAACTGGAGACACAAAGATACCTTTGGTTTTTGGTGTAATCTTTTCTTCAATCTTGGTGAGGTCAAAGTTAAGTGTGTCTAATTCAATATCAATAAAGACTGCCTTCAAACCATTCTGTTCAATAGGTGCAATTGTTGTTGGAAATCCCACAGGTGACACAATAATCTCATCACCGTTCTTCCATTTCATATAATGTTTCAATGCAGTAATCATCACCAAGTTAGCGGAACTACCTGAATTGACCATGTGAGAATTCTTCACTTGGAACTTTTTACTGAACTTCATTTGAAACTGTGCTACTTTTTCGCCTGAGGTAATCCACTTACCATTCAGTAATGTATCCATGGCAGCATACATTTCATTTTCGTCCCACAATTGACCTGAATATTGAACAAATTGTCCTTCTTCATAGTTATCATAGTTCTTTGCATAAGCGGGCCTATTCTTCGATAGAGCCTGAATCATATCACTATATTCCATCTTACAAGTCTTTCAAGTTTAAAAATTTATCATTTGGATTGTTTCTTTGTGCCAGAATACGTTTACGTATCTCATCAAAGAAGTTCCATGCCAAAGGTACAAACATTAGTTTATCATCTTCTGTGAAAGATTTCAATACATCTGAACCAACTATACCAATAGAAGAACCTGGAGTATACAGACCTTGTTTCAATGGATTATCATCAATAATCATATCCATTTTTACTTTTGAGAAATTCAACAACGTGTTACCTTTGGCTGGTGCACCATAACCGATAATCTTATATCCCTGGTCTCTACAGTAGTCAACAAACGTGCTGAACGAACTAACCATGTTCAAACATTTACTTTCATATTCCCAATAAGTCTTTGTCTTGTATAAACCAGCAACTGCTTCCATATCAATTAGATTTTTAACAGTAGCTTCGGCAGTTTTATCTGCACTAATAACAAATATATAACTTATGCCATGAATGGGTGTTTTCACCACATCAATCAGGTTCAACCCCGCTCTTCTACACAATAACTTCATCGAATGAATATTGTAGAATGAAATATGTTCGTGGTAAATTGTATCAAATTCATTATTCAGAATCATATTCGCTTGAGATGTTTGAATAAAGATTAATCCTGAATGTTCTAAATTCCTTTTACAGTTCTTTAAAAACTCAATTGGATTAGGATTATGAGCAAAAGCATTCTGACAAACAATGATATCGGCCTTATTTGAATAAGTCTCATCAAAATATCCACACACAACTTCATGGTTGGCAGAAGATAGGCTATGTAAATTCTCAGCTGGATCAACACCATATGTTTTAATACCACGGGCTTTAAATTTATTCAACTGTGAACCGTCATTACAACCAATATCTAATACTGTGAATGGTGTGATTCTACCATACTTTTCAAGGCAGAAATCGGCAAACCAATCCATATATTCAACATAGGTACTGGTAGTTCCACTCACATACAGGTAGTTTTTATAGATTAGGTCTGGATTAACAGCGTGAGTCAACTGCACATGATAACAATTTTCACACCTGTGAATTTTTAATGGGTATGAATCTTCGTGGTCATCTTTATTCTTTTTGTAGGAATTAGCCAACGGCTGGTCATTTAAATCAAGTACCGGAACTAATTGATCCGAGTCACAAGCCAAACATCTTTTAATTTCAGTTAAGTCCATTATCTACCTTCATAAAAATTCTTATAGTTGTGAACCATATCATAATGATTCTTCATCTCATTCAAATCCAGATTTGGATTTTCTGGAAAAATATTGTGTAATCTTGGATTAACATTATATTTAACACCACATAGGAAGAAGTAAACTTGTAGAAAACAATCATTCCATCCTAGTTGTGATTGGTTTTGGTGTAGTCTATCAAAATCTTTATCTAGAAATTCAACAAATCTATAAAAATTTTGAATGAATGTTGACGTTTTCATAATTGTTCCTGCACCAACACCATATTGTTTTCTGTCTGGTTTAACACCAGAGATTCTCTCACAGGTATCTAATATATCCTGATTGATATAATTTCCAACAGTAATATCATATGAAGCAACGTCCCAAGTCTCATCAAATTGTATCTCATTCAAACAAATCACATCATCTTCAGAAATAATAAAATGTGTTGTATTCATACAAATAGCAGCCATCATCATTCGTTTAACAAAATTAAATACACGTAGTTTATCGAAACCCCAATGTGGTGATGGATAACCTAAATCAAAATCTGCGTGAAGATAGTTTACATTATATTTTCTACATACATCATAGTGTGAACCACCAGCAGCATCACAAGCAACAAAATATGGTGCATTTGGATGATACTTACGAAAAGAGGCAATCGAGGCGTCTAATCCGGATTTATTATCTTTGTTCCAATGATATATGCCTAATGAAGCCATTAGTTTCCGCCTTTGATAATTTGATTTATTTGATTAATAATTTCCATCGTAGGTTCTTGTTGTAACAATGGTAGAATTTTATTAATCATTTCGTCTGGCAAATCCCACCATTTCATTTCTAAAAGAGCATCAATAATTTCTTTATCAAAACGGAATTTTATTAATTTTGCTGGATTGCCACCATATATTGCATATGGTTCAATGTCTTTAAATACATGAGAGTTTGTTGCGACAACAGCACCATGGCCAACAGTAACACCAGACATGACAGTAACAGATTCTCCAAACCAAACATCAGAACCAATATTGATATCTCCTTTAGTTTGAACTTTTGGTAGAATTGCAATGTTGTTGAATATTTCGTTTCTTGGACCTAAATTACCAAATGCATAATTCGTACAAGCTTTAGGATTATGTGCAACACCTTCGGATGGAAAAAATCTACATCCTAATCCTATTCCAGTAAAAGCACCAATGTTGACAGAAGGTCTTGTTGGGTCAGCATAAGAGATAAATTCTCTTACCGTTGTTGTGTAAGTGTCGGTTCCATAAGTGTGTTTGCCTACTTCTTTAATCATTTCAACCACCTTTTATTTTCTAGTGTCCATAATGTCATCTCTTTAATACGTTCACTCAGTTTAATCTTAGGTTCCCAGCCAAGTGACTTCAATAAACCACCATCTAAGGCATATCGTAAATCGTGTCCAGGTCTACTGCCGTGAAAGTCAACCATTTCATAAACAAGTTCTTTATCTTGTGCATCAGCAATCATGTGTGCTAATGTTAGATTATCTATTTCTTCGGTACCAACAAGATTGAATTTAGGACAATGAGCGTGACCATAATCGCCTGTGTGTTTATAATCTTTAAGTCCTAGAATAAACATTAAGCCTTCTGCAACATCTTTTGCATGAATGTACATACGAGTACCTGCCTGTGTTCTGGTTGGGTCAGCATGAATGAATATCTTTTCACCATCTCTGGCACGTTGAATACACATAGGAATAAACTTCTCTGGATGTTGACGCTCACCAAACACATTCATTGTGTGTGTAACAACGATTGGCATCTTATAGGTGTTTTCATAAGCAACACAAAATTCTTCTGCTGCAGCTTTGGATGCTGAGTATGGATTTGTAGAGTTGTATCGGTCATATTCTTTGTATGAAACACCAGGAGGTGCCACGCCAAAGATTTCATCTGTGGAGAAATATACAAATCGTTCCAGATTAGGAAGATGTTTACGAGCATAGTCAAGCATATTAACTGTGCCAACTGTATTATCTTGTACGAACTCCATTGGAAATTCAATACTACGGTCTACGTGACTGCCGGCTGCTAAATGTAGGATGATATCAACAGGACCAATGTCTTTGATAATCATTTCATTTAGTTCCGCTTTCAAATCATGAAACACAATACGTAATCTACTAGACACAACCTTTGAGTCATGGTCTTGTAACATATCATGCAATCGATTTAAATTACCTGAAATATCTAATCTATCTAAACAAATAATTTTCCAATCTGTTTCTCTAAGCATCTTATCAATCACATGATGCGCAATAAAGCCAGCACCACCTGTAATCAAAACATTCTTACTCATAATTTAACTCCATAATATTCGGCAATACCATGTTTGCCGTGAAACCCTAAACTCTTACCTAACCAAGGTGAACCATAATTGTGTTCTATACTAAATCTGTCTGCCAATTCTGGTGGAGCAAATTTAATATTGTAAATACTTTCTAGTGTGTATCTATGTATCTTACAAATAATATTGTCTTCTGGAATCCACTTCTTACCTTCACCATCGATAACATAAGCAGATATGTCGTTCATATAGTCCATATAATCTGAACTAAGATTTTTTATCTTCAGACTTAGAAACACATCATAAAGTTTACGTGAACGTAAACAGAAACCACCGTTACCAACTAAGCCGTCACCCCAACGAGCACCAATATAATCATAATTCAAAAACTCATCAGTCCAAGCATCAGCATTAACTGCAAATCCATCTCCGTGTATGATTAGATTATATTCTTCTGTACAAACTTCAGGACACAATTTTAAAGTAATATGACTATAATCATCATTATATATTTGTATTTTAGGTATGACTATCCATGTAACTGGTACACCAATGTCTTCAGGAAAATCAATATCCGAAAACCAATAAACTCTAGTGATTTTATCTCCTAGAGTTTGTATTGTTCTTTTTAAAGCATCAATGGTGGGCGTATAGTGTAATGTATCAATGCAAGTAATTCCTATTGCCATTGTGTACTCTCAAAATCCAACCAATATGTATTCAATTTACCTTTACCTTGAATTAGATAAAACGGTAAAGTGTGAACAAGTCCACGACTAGAGTTGTAGTATATCAGTTCTGCTGGTCCCCTGTCAAGAGCCCATGCAAAGTGGCTAGTACCAGTATCACCACCAACAAAGATTTCTGCCTCTTGGATGTGGTGAATATTATCCATGAAATCATATGAATATTTCCACTCTTTATAGTCCGGTCTATTATGTCTATCTTTTACACAAATAATTTTTTCATAATCATGATATTCATTGGTACTATATTTGTCAAGTATGTCTTCAAATAGAATATTTGGCCAATTTCGATATGTGTTGTATGGAGCATCAAATAGTGGAAATACTACAATCTTCTTTTTCATTTCCACTTTGTTTGGTATCTTAACCAAGTCGCCGGATATATCTCTAAAGTCCCACAAATTAACTCTACGCCAAGGCAAAGTTTCTTGGCCAGGAAGAATTGTGAAATAGTCTGTTGCGTTTAATAAGAATTGATAGAAATCTTGGCAATATTTTTCAGAACTTATTCCTGGCCATTCTTGTATTATGTTAAACTTAATTGTTGGATCTTTTCTAATCTTTCTTAGATACTCAACAACATTAGCAACACCAATCATATCACCATTACGTAAAGCACCACCAAAAGTTCCAGGTTTAATATCAATAATTGTAGTCATGTAATGTATTTCCATCCATAGAAGCGAAATGATGTACTGAGTTAGGTGGTAATTCTAACATTTCATCATAAGTTGAATAACCATAAATTTGTTCAGTTAATTTTTTGTCTCTGATAGAACCAAGCCATGCTCTTTCTACAGCACTTTCACATCTCCAAATTTCATTCATAGAAAACGTGTCTCTAATAAACTGAATATTACCAAAGAAACATAATGTACCAACACCATAATTGTCTTGTAATGTTATAAGTTTTTTATCTAGTGATTCAAATTTTTTAATTAGTTTTGAATAATCCAAATCTGGATGTTGGTCATAACAAAGTTTCAATACATTTTTAAATTCATAACGATTCAATAAATTTAGACCATTGTGTATAGCTGTCATTTCAGCAACGCCATGATTTGGTCTAGTTGGCACACCATCTATTTGCCAACGATTGTCTGAATCATAAATTGATGAATGACAATAACTCTGTGTTTCTTCGTCTAATATTGAGTGTGAAGAAAGACAGATATAATAACCAGTTTCTTTTAAATATTTTACCAAAGTACGGAGCATTCTTCGTTTTCTTTGTACGATTGAATAATCTCCACAACTATGGTGTTCTGGATCATTACCTCCAGTATAAGAAGTAATTAATATTGCTGTGTCTTTAGATACTATATTCATGTCATCATACCTTCCAAACGATTTGCATGAATTAAACGAGCATTACGATTCAGATAAAAATGCTTTTCAAATATTTTGTCAATGTTTTTACCGTTATCCCAAGATATATCATCACCAACTCTGAATTCTGGATTCCAATCTTCTGCTTTCCATACACAATATAATTCTTTATTGAGTAAGTCGGCCATAATACCGACGCCAGTAAAATTGGTAATAAATGGTTTATTTAAGTTTTTAATAATGTAAGCATTTTCTAACATAGTTCTATCAAAATCAATAAATTCACAATTACTTAAATGTGAAAGTATATGGGTTTTCCTACGTGTATCAATTTCACCAATAGCCCACCTATCACCAACATAATATTTGTCTTTAATTTCAATATCGAATTCTGGAGTCTTGATGATGAAATTATCATCAACATCAAATGTCATTCCAAAATTATCTTTCATAAAATTTTCATAACGACAAGTTTCAATTGGTCTATTTGGATCCTTCTTATCTTCTCTGATAGGCCAAGAACTCATTTGCATGATATCACCATACATAAACACCTCATCATCAAACATAACATCTGTGAATAAGTCCTGATGCATTAGGAATTCTACAAGTCCTTTAAACTTTCTCATTTCTTTTTTGATAGTTAAAGAATATTTACCATACGTTTTACTAATACCCGACATGACAGGCAGTGCGTTCAAAAAGTCGCCGAGATTGGCAGTTCCATTAAGATATATTTTCATTATATTTCCTAAAAGCAATAAACCAATCATTAGGTGAGATTGGGTGTAATTCAAATTTGTCGGGTTCAATTAATGAGGACATTAACAATAGTGTTTGGTCATCATCAATCAAATCTTTGGATATCAATTCATCAAAGCTCTGATTCATTAATCTCTCCAATTCAGGCCACATCTTTTGACTTGAAACAATACAAGGTCCAGTGATATGTACATCATTATTAGATATGATACTAGTTATTGGAGTATTGGGATTAAAGTCTTTGATATTGAATAGATGTATTTTATCTTTATTAAAAGGATATTCCCACAATTTAACATTGTTTAGTGTAGATGGTTCACGGCAGTATCCAAAATCCAACCATGCAATTAAATCAGTATCAAATACACCAGCACCAATTGAATGATTAACAAAATGTGATTTAAGAAAATTCACAAGTACATAATCTGATGACCAATACTCTGGATTTTTAACTTGATTCGGATTAATCATAGCCAAGAATTCGAGATTGTTTTGTATCTTTCTAATCTTTTCACGATATTCACCAAATTGGTCCTCAAAATCTATTGTGATAACAACTGTTTTGTCCGTTTTATCTTTTCTAATTTCCCAAACTTTTTCGGCTAAATCTTCAGATGTGTAAACAACAATAGTATTATCCAAACTTGCCATATTGGCAAATCTTTCAAAGTATGTATCATTTGTTCTTTGTAGATAGTGTGGTAGTCCTTTTTCTGGAGTCCAATCACCTCGGCCTATATCAAAGAAGGCCGTCACAATACTAATTTCATTCATATTAAACCTTGTATGTAAAGAACTGTGATGGGTCATCCTGTTTGAATTTCTTCTGTACAAATTCTTTCCATTCAGGCACACGGTCATATTGATGTACAATACAGAAAGGTTTACCTAATGAATTAGAAACAATACCATCATGGAATACAGGTTCAAGGTCGGTTAAATTCGGCCTGAAACCATCAATCTTAGATGGATCAGCAACTGTTCCTGCCTGTACAGCCCAAGCTTCATGTTGTTTTGTATAGTGAACAACATTCTTATACGGTTGAGTTTGAATCAATACATTATAGACCGCCTGGTCAACGATAGGAATAGGTCGGTTAACTGCATTACTGAAGATGTTGAACACCAAGTCTTTAATATATTCGGATGAACCTGCGAGTACTCCTACGTTGTAGATTTCATTATCTTTAAATTTACTATAGATGTAACCGCCATAAGTTTCCATTAAGTTTTGGTTGCCCCATGATTCATCTTTGTAACGAATAGATTCTGCACCTGCCACAAGTTGTTTCATATCTTTAACACCAATATTGTGGTAGTCTAACCATTCAAATGGGTCTGTCTGAAAATAAACATCTTTCACATCTGTTGTAATGACATGGTTATATTTCTGCCAATTCTTAGAAAGATAATCATAGATGGAAAGGAATCTTAAAACGTGTACAGGAATATTGGCTTCTGGCATATCAACCAGTTCAAATCCTTTGTTAGCTAAAATTGATTTGGTTTCATCTGTTGCATTACCGACACACATAACTCTATGTGCATCCGGCATTACTTCGCAAATTGATTCAACCCAAGGTTTAAGTTGATTGTAGTTATAGTTGGTAAATCCACCAATAATTAGATTTTCTTTCGCCATGGTAATACTCCATTATATTTTTCATTCATAATTTGATTGCCTTGATAGAAGAATTCTGGTACAACAGAACCTTCATTTCCAGCAACACGATAATTCACAGTATATTCACCTGTACAATTATAGTTAGGTAAGTTCCGTGATAATACATCAAACCAAACTCTATCTTGTCCCCAACCACCGTGCCAGACAGATGCTAATTGTATAGCATGATGAGTTTTAAGGCAATAGCAATTTGTGTCTATATGACTATAATCACCAGAAAATACTGGCCATCTACCTAAAGATTCACAATCATCTTTACATAGAAAGTTACCATCTTTGTTAGTTATGTTTCTTAATGAATATGACCAATCTTTTTTATCAATTTCAATCTTCTCAATACAGTTCTTTACATGGTCTTTTTCGAACCAACAATCTTGATCCAAATATAGTACATATTCGGTGTTAATTAGGTGTGTGAAAGCGGCATAGATACGGTGGCCATAAAATCCATTGGCACCAACATTCAAAGGCAAATAACATTTTTCTATATTCTTACCAGGAAAAGAATCAACAATATTCCTTGTCCTAGAATGGTTTTGTAACCCATCCGAAATAATATAACATTTTGTTTCATAGGTTTGTTCAAGTACACTTTGAACAGCCTTTCTCAACTCCGGTGAACCCGTAGTTGGTATAATCACGGTAGCACTCATATTATCCTCTAGTCAGTTTCAATATATTTTCTATTTGTTTCTCTATTACTGGTTTGCGGTTAGGCCAATATATATATTCTTTGTCTCCAGTAGAATGTAGTTTGGTGAGAAATGGTATAATCATCTTCTCCAATTCCAATAGTTGACTTCTGTAATTGCTAGCAGTTAATGAAGATGCTTCATATTCTGCATCTTTGGCTGCATTCGTAATAACCGCTTTATATTCTTCCTCAGATACGGCAGAAAAACCAAAGTCATCAACGCCATCAAACTCTTTGGATAGTTTATCAAAATCTATTAGTGCCATTATTAACTTTTATTTTGCTATTACGAATTTTGATGAATCTTCAGATCGAGATGTTGCATATTGATACACAACACGAGCAAATTCATCAGCATATTTTTTATTTTTCAACCATTCTATAATCAATGGAATAACTTTGTTGGTTACATCCAAAGCACTTAAAGCTCCAACTTCAAAATCATATTCTTTTCTATCTATTACTTTTTTATCATATTGTTGTCTATAAAATACTTTATTTTTTCTAAATTCTTTCATTGCATCATTTACTGTTCTATCAAATTTTGATGCAAAACCGGAATCAACAAGACTAAAAATACTAACAAGTGGACCTTGACTTAAACTACCGCTTCTTGCTTCCATGCCTGCAATTTTAATTTCAGCTTTAAATCCTCCAGATCCTGAAGGATCATGTCTGAATGTTATTTCTTCTGTTTCATCTTTATTTAAATATATTGCAAAATACCTGGCAATCTTTTTTTCTCCTGGTTTTGGTTTTGTATATATTTTCCAATTGTTTGTTCCACCAAATTCAATATTTTTAAGTTTTTTAAGTTCAGATGGTCGATTAAAATTGACCTTCTCAAGCTTGACTTCTTTTGTTTGCTTCTTTAATGATAGTGGTAATAATTGACCGTCAGATATCATTTTACTAATCATTTTATTTAAAACAGAAAAAGTCATTTTCTTATTACTAGAAACTTCATCGGATATTTCTTTTTTTGCTTTAGGTGAAGCAAAGTATATGTCAGCTGGAGACCATTTATTAATATTGGAAAAAGAAATACCACTAGAACCTTCTTTAATCAATATCTTTTGTGTATCATTTGCTCTTTTATATAATTCGGCAATATTTGCCATAACATCTTTATCACCACGAACATAAAAAATAGATGACCAAGAAGGTTGTTTAATACTTGAAAATTCTTTACTAATTGAATTAATATCCTGAATTAATTTTTTAGCAATTAATAGTGATGATTTATACCAATCATCTTTAGTTTTAGGATTTGATGAGTTTGTACCAGATAATAATTGTTCAACTTCAGTTAAACTGGCATCAGCGTCAACATGAGATTTAAAAGTGCTTTCAATTTTTGCTGCGGAATAATTTTGATTCCAATTTTTTTTGAAAGACAAATAATTTGGAAATTTATTTAAATCGAATACTTCATTTATTGTACTAGATCCGAGATAATCCGCCAGAGCACAAAATAATGCTTGAGCCGATTCAGCTTTTGAGGTTTCGTCTGCCATTTATCACCTAATAATCTCTATGTGTTTTCCTGAAGTCCAAACTTCTAGTTCGGTACGCAATCTACCCTCAGATTTGAGAGTTTCGTACCTATTTATAGCTTTATTTTTCCACCATGCAACAATATTCTGTAGTTCATGTTTATGGTAATTTTCTCCTGGTAAAAGTGTATCAGTTTTACAACCCATATACTCTACTGTATTTTTAAATCCATAATCAGAAACATAATATCTTTTCTTTTCTGTCAACCCTTTAGCGTTCTCAATCGTTAGCTGGAATGCCTCCCCTTCAGATGTTCCTTTTAAGGATGCTTTAGTCAAAGCAATAATCTTGGTAAAGGTTCTAAGTTTTCTAGAAGTGGTAGATTCATCACCACCTAATAAATCACCAACTTTATCTTCCACATAGTCTTTTAATTCAATATATCTTGGACCGTGCATCATTGGTACCATATCAGATTCGGTAAGACCTTTAAATCGAATGTAAGGTTTCATACCATCATACTGTGATACTTGTTTAGTTGAACCGTACAAACTGGTTGTCTCAAACAAACAAAGATTCATACCATATTTCTTATTACAGATTTCTCTTACTGTATGACTGGTACAGATAGCAGATAGAAGTTTACCACCAAGATAATTAAAACCAAATGGCTGCGATGGTACAATTACGAATCCCATGATAGTAGACTCATTGAATCGTTTAGATGTATCAGGATTCTGAATCCAGACCTGTCCAAGCAATTCATTTCTTGGTTTCATATAGATTACTGGTGAACCCAAACGAATGAATCCTAGAATCTTTCCTGTGTTCTTTTCTTTGACTGCCAATTGAATGTTTCTTCCGACTGGTGCCTTATTGACATGAGAACTGGTAATGGCAAGTAATGTTTCCCATGTATCATTTGGTATCTCACATACTTCAATATCCATATCATTTGGATGCATAGAAAAATCTGAAAACAAATCGTCTTCAGGTGGAAACAATGATGATGGAAGTTGAGCAACAGATTTCAACTTCTCATCTCTCATATATTGTTCAATGTCACCAAAGTTGGCAAAGTAATCATTAAATGCCTTGGCACAATACAAGGCATCCTCTCTTAACAGATTCATATTCTAAATTTTTCTAATGCTTTGTTAGCCAAATCAAAATTGTTAATTGGTGGTTCTTCATTAATAGAAACCATAGATACACTAAATCCTAAATTAGACCTTGGATCATATCTTAATATGACCTGATGTGTTTTTGGATTCCATTCGCCATGAAATTTAATATTTACATTTTTTATTTTATTGAGCATCATACTTTAAATCCTTCAAATTTCTTCTTAACTGTTTCACGATTACCAAATGTGTTTAATGGTTTATCGTGGCCTGCATCAGCAAGACCCGTTTGTGCTGATTGTTCAATATCAAATAATTTCATTTTAGAACGGTCGATGCCGACAGTAAATCTCTTATAATATGTTGGGTCATTGTAACGATTCTTTAATTGTTTAACCATAATTTGTCCGAGTTCTTCCAATTCTTCAGAAGAAATCAAAGCAAACATTAAGTCGGCGGTAGCAGGCAACCCGAACGATTCACTCGTATCTTCCAAACCAGGATCAGACGAAGTGAATCCGCTGCGGGTAGTTTGAGTCGCAGATACAATAGGAACATTATGTTCAACCGCAAGACCTCTAAGTTCTTCTGCGATAGACTTGACGTAGGTGTAAGAGTTAATATTTGCACCAGCCTTAATACGAGAAGAACAACAGATATTAAGATAATCCACAAAGATAATATCAGGAATGAAAGACCTTTTGAGATTAAGTTCATTGAGTAAAGTCCTAAAATGAGTTGTGGATGCTGAAGCTGTTGGATATTCTTTGATGATTAGTTTGCCTGTGGTCTTTTCACGGACTCTAGCAACCTTTTTATCATACATATCTTTCGGTAATTCAATCAAATCATCCAATGTAACATTAAGGAGATTTGCATCAATACGTTCTGCAATTTTTTCTTCAGCCATTTCAAGTGTGATGTACAAGACATTCTTACCTTGTACCATAGCGCCAGCGGCAACGTGACACATAAAAAGAGACTTACCGACACCAGTGCCAGCAAGAGCAATGTTAAGGGTCTTAGCAGGTAGTCCGCCTTTTGTAATCTTGTTAAAGTATTCCAAGTCAAAGGGGATTCGTTCTTCTTTTCTGTGATAGAATTCATATCGTTCATCAGAGTTCTCCAAATAATCGTGACCAACAGTTGTATCGAAACTTACCGCCAAGGCGTCCGATAATATTTTGGGAATCGTACCTTTGTCATTGGTCTTGTCTTTCCCATCGAGAATAGAAATAGACCCCAATACTGCGTTGTAAATCGCTTTTTCTTGGCAAAACTTTTCGGTTTTATCAACAAGCCATTGTATCTCGGTACTTGTTTCCTTATTAGATTCAATCTCTTTGAGATAAGTTTGGCACTTCTCCACTTCGTCATCTGTAAGAGAATTCCTCTCTTTGACGGCAATACCGATTGCTTCAATCGCCGGTGTAGTATTGTAAGTTTCTGTGAATGATGTAATTTCATTGAATATTGTTTTTTCAGTTCTATCTGAGAAATATTCTGGTTTTAAAAAAGGTAATACTTTTCTCAAGTATTCTTCATTATAGACCAAATTCTTTAGTATCGCTTGTTCCAGTTTCATCAGCCACTTCCTGTTCTATATTATTACCCATAATTTCAACAAGTAAATCACCTAGGTAATTTTTAAACTTCTCATCTTTTTCCAATTTCTTGGGCTTGTCTACTGGAGATTCTAACACATCATAAGCAAAAAGTAAATAGACTTGGTCATTCTTTTCTTCAAACTTTACCTTACCATATTTAAATATGGTATCTTTATATGGTCCATCCAAAAACCTAATGTGTACCGATGTACCATCATTCTTTGGATAGATAAAACAATAATCTACACCTTCAATCATTCCATTTCTCCGTTTGTTCAAAAGATTGTTCCTGTATTGTCTTTTCACCAGTTACTTTTCGTGGTGAAGAACACATAGGACAATTTGGTACACCACAATCTAGTGCATGATGTTTAGCTAACTTATGTGGTTCTTTAATTTTCACACCATGCGTTTTGGCAATCTTAGTTTGTTTCTTAATTATGTTTTCTGTTTTCAGAATTCGTTTCGAATGCTTGATTCTACTTTCTTCATTACTCATCATTCAACTCCGTTGGTTGTTTCTACCTCAAATGTTTCATGTATATCGCTCGACATAATATTACCAGAAGCAACACGATATTTGTTCTCAACAAAATCTTGGAATGCTTTATCTTTGATGATAGGCATCCAGAATTCTTTTGTATCTGTATCTTTGATGCGATATTTCTTTTCTTCTACTTCGCCGGTGTTTGGATCAACTTTACTGTACCAGCCATTCGTTGGTTTGACCACGTGCTTGGACTCAAGTGCAAGGTCAAGTAGACCAGACCACTTAGAAATGCCGCCATCAAAAGAAACAGTAACAGGGATTTTAGATTTCTCTTTAACATAACGAGACTTCTCCACATTAATAATGAAGTTATAACCGATAACATCGGTACCTTCTTTTTCTTGCTGGCGGCCAATAATAAAGATATTATCAGCAGAGTAATAAGAACCTGTACCACCACCAACGATTGCTTTGGGGAACATACCGATTTCCATGTATGTATGATTGACAACAACCATAGGAATATCTTTTAACGATAGATGTGGTGTCACCATTCTGAACAAGGACTTGACCTGTTTTGCTCTGGACATATCAGCAACCGATTTACCATCAAGTGCATCATCAACTTCTTTCTTGGATGCCAAGTTACCAATTGAATCAATGACGATAATTAATTTATCACCACGTTCAAGATTGGTCAACTGTGACATTATGTCGAACTTTAGCTGCTCAATATCAGTAAGGGGAGTATGCAAAACACGGTTAGTATCAATACCGAAACTGTCAAAGTAGGATTGTGGTGTACCAAACTCAGAATCATAGAATAGAAGCGCTGCATCAGGATATTTGTCCATATAAGATTTGGCCATCAATAACGAAAATGCTGTCTTAAAATGCTTGGATGGACCAGCCCACATTGTAAGACCTGGAGTTAGACCACCATCTAACTTACCAGAAAGTGCCACATTAATAATTGGCACAGCCGTTTGAATCATATCTTTGTTGTTAAAGAATTTTGATTTCGCCAGAATAGCCGAATCTTTGATTGAACTATTCTTTTTAATTTTTTCAAGTATACTCATTTATTTTCCTTTTTACGAAATGCCAATTCAGCATCATCTACATACATACTATCTATCTTACTTTTACGGTTGGGAAATCCACGTTTCTTAGATGAACCTTCAGTCTCATCAAATTCTTCAGTTGTTATCTGAACTCCTGGTGATTGACCAAGTGGAGGAATTGTTTCACCATTAACATTATCAATAACAATAGGTTGTGGTTCTTCAATTCTTGTAATGTTTTCAGCAGCCACTCTTATTGTATCTTCTTTCGTTTTGGGTATATCTTGTTTAGGTTCTTCTACAAAGACAGGAATATCATATGGTGTTTCAACTACTTTTTCGGGTTCTTGTTTAACTTCAACAACCGTATCAATAATTTCTTCCTTCGGTTTCATGTTCATATTAGCAGCAATCAATAATAACACAGCTAATGGGTCAAATACAACCATTATTAACATGATTACCAAACGAACTGCTTTATCTATGGCATTATCATCTTCTACACCATAAATCATATCACCCACATATTTGATTGGTCCAACTTCAGCAATCAATTTGTTAGATTCTTTTAATAGTGGTAATTTTTTCTTGGTAATTTCATTCAGTTCTTTTTGTGTGTCCTGAATTTGCTTATCTAATCTATTACTTGCCGTTGATGGATCCTTGGCTCGCAATAATAAGTATTCCAATCTTTCTTTAGTAATCTTCTCTTGTGCATTAAGAGTTTTCACCTCAACTGTATTTGCACCAGAATCTAATGTTGAATCAATATGTGCTTTAGAAAGAAAACCAAAAATACCCATACTTGTAATTAACATTAGAATTACAACAGATGTAGTGAGATATGTTTTTAATAGAAATGGGCAGGTCTTCCAATTACGATATAACCATGATGTAGTGACCAATTTACTGGCCTCAAGAACACTGCCCATAAAAACGATTGGCCAAAATGCACCAGTAAATATAGCTGCCAATCCAATAATAGAATAGTAGGCAGCAATACCTGAAAGTGCTAAGGCACAAAGTAATGTTAGAAATGTCATGCGAAAAAGTCCTCTAATGTACTTACCTTTTCAGTTGTCCATTGCATACAATCCAAGATAACTTTAATAGGTTCCAAAAATGCTTTGTCGAATTGTAAATCATAATCAATGAAGTTGTCAAGCCCAAGCTCTGTGGGTAGTCTTGTTGGATAAGAAATAACGGTATCTTTAAATGGATTTGGCATCTTCAGGTAGGTAAACTTAATCTTTTCACCTTCTTGGATGAGTTGGTACTTCTTGGTGAGACCGTTTTGTTTTAAAAAATTGTTATATAGAATGGCACCCTTGACATGAATTGGAGTACCTAATTTATATAAAGTTAGAGCATCGGAGTATTTATTTAAACCATTCAAGCCCCGTGGAAAAGAGATGTCTTCTGGTGGTAATTTTCTAAAGTCTTCTCTAAATTTACTAATGAAATTATGGATATCATTTTCTGTGCCATTCACCATAAGCTGAATCGCTTCTTTCATCTTTTCACGGATAGCGGCAGGTGTAGAGGACTTAATCATCTCTAAACCCATCACCTTCATCTGTGGTTCTTTATATTGAACGCCTTCATTATTATATACGTTTAGAATGTATCGTTTCTTGGCAGTCCAGATACCCTTATCAGAAAGACCTTCACGTTTCATTTCCATCTTTTGTTGATAGGCGTGAACATAAACAGCCAGCTCCTCATACGATTTGTCAATATAAGGTTGTAGTTTATCTTCACAGATTTTATCCATGAGTGAGATTACCTTTTGTTTGTCTGAGGTATCTTTGATGAATTTATTGACCAATTCTCCCATACGGAGATAGATTGAATCTGTATCGGAAGCAACGACATAATCTTTGTCACTTGTATCCAATAACTTATTCATGTATTCGTTTATCTTATTTTCAATCCACCTAATAGACAACTGGCCAGCAGTAGTAACGCCAAGAGCCATTCGTAAATCATAAAAGCGGAAATACTGGCTACCAAGAGCACCATAAGCAGAATTAAGAGAAACCTTCTTTGCAAGTTGTATGTTGTTATACTTGGCAATTCGTTTTTCAATTTCATATTTTTTCGATTCGTCTGTTTCATCTTCATACGTCTGCTTTGCTCGCAACATCATCTTCTTGAATTTGCTACGGTCAGTATACATTTCTTCCATCATCTTAGGTAAGAAACCTTGCATATCAGTGCGAAAGAATTGGCCGTTAGGTGTAAGTGTAACATTGGCCAGCCCCGAAGTATCTACTTGGCGCATTAATAGTTTCTCAACCGAAACACCAGAAGAAAGTACCTCACGCATTTCATCTGTGTAATCTTGTGGATCAATCAATGTCTCAGGTGAAATGTTATACTGCATCATCAGATGTGGATACAAACTATTTAAGTCAAACGATGCAACCCAATCGTGTTTACCGACCTGTACATCTTTGACATAGGCACCTTCAAATGCCGAATCTTTCTCTTTGATTTCTCTTGGTGGTACAATGATACCTTTCTCAAACAGATAGGCATAAGTAAGTGAATCCCACATACGAGTTTGTGCAAAAATATCTTCAAAGTTTGTTTTGGTGTCATACGCAAGAGTCACACCCAACTCAATTAACTTTAACTTATCTTCCAGTTTAATAATCAGTTCAACGTCTTTGATGTTATACTCAATAAACTTTTGATAATTCAAACGATAGAGTGCATGAAGGTTATCATATTCATCATATGAAATCTTGCCTTCACCGAGTTCTACTTGTGCAATAGCATCCAAACGATAACTCTCTTGTGACTTTCCACCAGGAGCATACCATTTGTATAGTTCAATATAGTCTAGTGATTCAACACCCATAATGTTATAGGCAATCATCTGACGGCCATTAATTACAGTCTTACGTTCACCAATATAATTCCAGGGTGACAGTTTCTTGGCTTCATCTTCACCAATGATTTTACGAAAACGATTAATCAAATAAGGTTCATCAAAGAACTTGGTATTCCAACCAGTTAGAATATCAGGACATTTCTTAGTCCATAATGCCATGAATTGTTTACATAGAGAATGTTCATCTCTACACTTAACATAGATTTCTTTACCTTGTGTAACATAGTCACCACAACCAAACACATAAATTGGACCATTCAAATACTTAATAGCAATGGCAGTAATTGGTTCATTCGCAAGATATGGATCAGGGAAACCATTCTCTGAACCAACCTCAATGTCAACTACAGCAACTGAAATTCTATCGAAATCATAGTCAACCATACCCTTATGTTGGTCTGCAATGAAGGCATATTCGAATCTAGTTTGGCCATAGATTTTTGGTGCATTGGATACTTCATCAAATTGCTTGATGTAGTCTTTGGCTGAACGAATATCACCAAAGATTTTCTGGTCGAGATAGTCACCGTCAAGTGAGGTGAAATTGGTTAGTTTTTTGGAAGGTAAATAGAGTGAAGGAGAATATTCAATTCTCTGCTTCACCTTCTTGCCGTCTAAGATGCCTCGGTATAATATGTTGTTACCGAAACTTTGTACGTTTGTATAAAATGAACTCAATTTAGCCTGTAATTAAAGTTTTTTGTGGTGGAATAATGATGCCAGAACCAAAGATACTATTGTAGTTGTCTACAAAGTCTTTTGCTGGTTCATAGGAGTATAACACAGAATCACGGTCTATGTCAACCGTCCGGTCCTTCTTTTCCGTATCTGAGTATACTGGCCAAGGTGCAAATCCGATATTGGGTTTACCATCTCGGTCACGTACAACCGCAATACCAATAGGATTAAGAATTCGGTAACCTGTACCGGTTTCTGACACCTCACCAAGGATTTCTTCATTATTTGTCAGTTTTATTACGAGTAGATTTGTCATTTTGATCCTTATCAAGAGTTTATAAATAATAGTATATTATATATGACTTCGTTTAGATACGCAATGTATCTGTGTTAGTGTTATGTCTGCCAACGTTTTCATGTACTCCACGACTATATTAAATGGATCCAATTACCCTATTTGCGATGGCCAATGCCGCTGTTTCTGCG
>Ga0114969_10000616_pt1 | contig 30702 bp, 28 predicted proteins | sample M_130807_MF_Meta_FD_87316 | JGI IMG/M metagenome (GOLD analysis project Ga0114969, IMG submission 87316) | Freshwater microbial communities from Lake Montjoie, Canada to study carbon cycling - M_130807_MF_MetaG | ecosystem: Environmental > Aquatic > Freshwater > Lake | place: Lake Montjoie...
ACACCCTTGATTGAAAATATCAAAAATAAATTTCCCGACAGCAGCATTGACTTCCTCGTGCGCAAAGGCAATGAAGCTCTTTTAATGCAGCACCCAAAGCTGAACCAAGTGTTGGTTTGGGACAAATCTAAAAGCAAGTACAAGCACCTTTTTCAATTGCTGCAAGTTATTCGAAAAAAAAAATACAACGTTGTCATCTGCGTGCAGCGTTTTGTCAACGCTGGTTTACTCACCGCGCTGTCAGGAGCTGAAGAAAGAATTGGTTTCAACAAAAACCCTTTGCACTATTTTTTCACACGCTCCATACAACATACGCTTGAAAAAGGAAAGCACGAAGTGGATCGAAATTTAGAACTCATTCAGCATTGGGTTCCTACACCAAAGCGGCGTCCCGCATTGTACCCACTTAAGGCACATCAAGAAAGCGTGGAAGATTTGCAATCACTGCCCTACCTGTGCATGGCTCCAGCATCAGTATGGTTTACCAAACAGTTGCCAAAACAAAAATGGATTGAACTCATCACCAAGCTGCCTCACCACCAAATATACTTACTCGGCGGACCTTCCGACAGCGAATTCTGCACCTCAATACTCCTGGATTCTCGACACAAAGACATCAAATCTTTATGCGGTCAACTAAATTTGCTGGAATCGGCTGCGCTTATGGCTAAGGCTGAAATGAATTTTGTAAATGACTCAGCCCCCTTGCATTTGGCTTCTGCAATGAATGCAAAAGTGTGCGCCTTCTATTGCTCTACAATTCCTGAATTTGGTTTTTTCCCTTTATCAGATCAATCGTTTACCGCAGAAAAAAGAGAAAACCTCAGCTGTCGCCCCTGCAATTTACATGGCAAAAACAACTGTCCTGAAAGACATTTCAAGTGCGGCAACGACATTGACATCGATGCTACCTTGCATAAAATTCACCTGTGATTTTTTATTTCCCATTTTCATCACTTTCGATTAATTTAGCCACACCAAAAGCACCAACCAAAAATGATCAAGGAAATTCCAATAGCCTTAGAAATTCTGCAGTCTGGAGGCATCATCCTCTATCCTACCGATACGGTGTACGGCATTGGATGCAGTGCCTTTGACGAAAGAGCCATAGCTCGAATTGCAGAAATCAAAAAAAGATCAGCAACAAAAAGCTACATTATTTTGGTAAGCAGCGCAGCAGAAATTAAAAATTTAGTGCGCGACTTCGACGAAAAGTGCATCGCTAATATCCCCAACGACAAACCAACCACCATCATCTATCCACACGGCCAAAACCTCCCCAAATCGGTACTCGCTGAAGATGGCTCAGTAGCCATTCGTATTGTAAAGCACCCATTTTGTACCGCATTGATAAAGTTACTAAAGGCTCCCTTACTCTCCACCTCTGCCAACCTCAGTGGAGAACCCTCCCCTGCCACGTTTACTGACATCAAAGCTGCAATTTTGAACGGGGTTGATTATGTTGTAAATTTGCCCGCTGCTCAAGACAGAGTAGCTCAACCATCTCGCTTGATGAAAATCAAAGCCGACGGAACATTTGAAACAATACGCGCGTGAAAGAGCATTTGAATGATAAAATATTTACAGCTGTGCGGGCAGCTGCGACTGAGCTAAATGTAAACGCGTTCGTCATCGGTGGTTACGTGCGCGACCTACTTTTGCAGCGCCCTTCTAAAGACATCGACATTGTAGTTGAAGGAAGTGGAATTGCGCTTGCCAATAAAACAGCTGCGCTGTTGGGTGTAAAAACAGTTTCGGTTTTCAAAGCCTTTGGTACGGCAATGTTCAAATACAATGATCTCGAAGTTGAATTTGTTGGTGCACGAAAAGAAAGCTACCGCAGCGATTCGCGCAAACCCATCGTAGAAGACGGCACTATTAAAGAAGACCAAGACCGTCGCGACTTCACCATCAATGCACTCGCGTTGAGCTTGAACGAAGCAAACTTTGGAGCGCTGATCGATCCCTTCCATGGCGTTGACGACCTCAACAAAGCGATTTTGCGCACACCACTCGATCCAGAAATCACATTCAGCGACGATCCGTTGCGCATGATGCGCGCTGTGCGCTTCGCCAGTCAGCTAAATTTCACTATCACCAAAGAGGCTTTTGCTGCCATTGTAAAAAACAAGGAACGCATCAGCATCGTGTCCAAAGAAAGGGTGAGCGACGAACTAAATAAAATCATATTGTCCCCCATTCCGTCTATTGGTTTCAAACTACTCTACGACAGTGGAATGCTTCACCTCATTTTTCCAGAAATGGCCAATTTGCATGGGGTACAAGTGGTAGAAGGAAAATCACACAAAGACAATTTCTACCATACGCTAACGGTACTCGATAATATTTGTAAAAACACCAACGACCTTTGGTTGCGCTGGTCGGCAATATTGCACGACATTGCAAAACCTGCCACGCAAAAATATGTGAAAGATATTGGCTGGACTTTCCATGGCCACGAACACAAAGGTTCATTGATGGTGCCCAAAATTTTTCAGAATTTAAAATTGCCCCTCAACGAAAAAATGAAGTACGTGCAAAAACTCGTGTTGCTTCATTTGCGTCCAATTTCGCTGGTGAAAGACCATGTTACCGACTCGGCCATTCGCCGACTTTTATACGAAGCGGGAGATGACATTGATGATCTCATGATTTTATGCGACGCCGACATCACTTCTAAAAACAAAGAAAAAGTAACGCGCTACATGCAAAACTTTCAATTGGTGCGCAGCAAACTGAAAGAGGTAGAAGAAAAAGACCACTTCCGAAATTGGAAACCCCCTGTTACGGGTGACGACATAATGAATGCATTTGACTTGCGTCCAGGGAAACACATAGGCATTATCAAGGAAGCAATCAAAGAGGCCATCATCGAAGGCAGCATTAAAAACGAAAGAAAAGAAGCCTTGAATTTTATGTTATTAAAAGGAAAAGAGCTAGGTTTGACCCCGAAAAACATCGTGCAAAACTAAACAAGAGTAGAAACAACAAAATACCAACCAATGAAAACCTACACCTACCGCGTTTGCCCCGAAAACGAAGATGCCATTTACAGAGACATTATCATTAAGGAAGATCAATCTTTTGAAGAACTGCACTACGCTATTTTAGATGCCTTCGAAATAAATCCAGGCGAAATGGCAAGTTTCTTTTTGAGCGATGAAACTTGGAACAAAGGTGTAGAAATCACTTTGTTTGACATGGCAGTAAAGGAACACGAAGTTGTGCACCTCATCATGAATGAGGTACCTGTATCAAAAACAGCGAAAGAAAAAGTAGACCACCTGGTATATGTGTACGATTTTCTGTTGTACAAAACTTTTCATGTCACCAAAACAGCTGAAGCAAAAGCTGTGAAAGACGAATTGTATCCATTGTGCATTGCTTCAGCAGGTGCCTTCCTCAGCGATGACGACGATGACTTCGCCAGCGAATTTGAAGACACCTACGACAGTGATAACGGGGATGATGACGATGATGCATTTTCAAAAAACTCATTCGACGATGACTTCAACCCTGAAGGCGACGACGATTTCTCTTTTGAATCAGATCAGTTCGACAACATCGACGACCACGATTTGTAATATGGCAAACAACGACAAATATTTGATTGTCGTTGCCGGCCCAACAGCCATTGGTAAATCAGACTTGAGCGTTTCGTTGGCAAAAACCTTCGATTGTGAAATCATTTCAGCCGACTCGCGACAGTTTTTTAAAGAAATGTCCATCGGCACCGCCAAACCCACCATCAGCGAAATGCAAGGTGTGCCCCACCATTTTGTGGATCAACTATCAATTGAAACACCTTACAACGTGGGACAATTTGAGCGCGAAGTATTGATGACCCTTGATGGACTTTTCAAAAAAAAATCAGTGGCAATAATGGTTGGCGGATCCGGATTGTATATCAACGCGGTACTTTATGGCATGGATGATTTACCCGCGAGTGCCCCAGCTGTTAGAGCGCATCTGGAAGCAAAATACAAGGAATTCGGATTGTCGTGGTTGCAAGAAAAATTACAATCTCTCGATCCAGAATACTATGCCACTGCAGAAATAAACAACACCAATCGAATTTTACGTGCAATAGAAGTATCAATGGTAAGTGGCATTCCCTACTCACAATTGCGCACACAAAAAAAAGCACAACGTGATTTCAAAGTAATTTTCATTGCCTTAAACAGCGATCGCGAAAATCTGTACGAGCGCATCAACCAACGCGTAGACGCGATGATGAAAAAAGGATTGCTCAATGAAGTGCGAAATTTACTTCCACACAAAAACAACAACGCATTAAACACCGTTGGCTACAAAGAGCTCTTTGACTACTTTCAAGGCAATAGCACCATTGAAAATGCCGTAGCAATGATCAAACAAAATTCACGACGCTACGCCAAACGACAACTCACTTGGTTTAAAAAAAACCAGGAAGCCAAATGGTTTGAACCCGAACAAAAAAATGCTATTGTCGACTACATTAACGAATGCATGCGCGACAAATAATTACAATTATAACGGACTCACAACAGCCAATTCTTTATTACTCAGCATGTGCTTTGGAATTGATTTTTGAATGGCTGCAGCAATCTTGTCAATCACGTGAATTTTCAATTGTGCACGGCGGTAAATAATACTTATTTCTCTCGAAGGTTGAGGATTTTCAAAAGGGCGAATAATTTTTTTGTCTTCCGTTTCCTTCAACTCCAATGCTAGCAAGTAAGGGATTAAAGTCATACCAAATCCTTGTTTAGCGAGCTTTATTAGTGTTTCAAAATTGCCGCTTTCTAAATGGATACCAGCCGATTTTTCATTTTTCTTAAAAGTATTGCTGCACAGATTAATCACACTGTTTCTGAAGCAGTGCCCCTCCTTCAACAACAACAAATCATGTATGTCTAATTCTTTTACAGTTAAAAACTTCTCCTTGAACAAGCGATGTTTTTCGGGTACAAAGCCCATAAAAGGTTCATTGTACAATGGTTTTTCAATGACACCCTCTGCCTCCAAAGGCGTAGCAACAACGGCGGCATCAATCAAACCTTTTTTGAGTTGATCCAAAATAATTTCTGTCTGTAATTCCGTAATGTGTAATTCCAAATCGGGATAAAGCTCTGTAAAATCTTTTAAGAAGCGTGGAATGATGGAAGGCGCTATCGTTGGAATAAAGGCCAATCGAAACTGCCCTTTGATCTCCCCTTTGTTGAGTTGAATAATTTCTGAAATCCGCCCTGCTTCATTCAGTAAAACTTTAGCTTGATCCACTATTTGTCTACCAATATCCGTTGTTGCTACAGGCTTTTTACTGCGGTCAAAAAGAGTGACTCCCAAATCTTCTTCCAATTTTTGAATCTGCATACTAAGTGTAGGTTGCGTTACAAAGCAGTGCACAGCTGCTTTTGCGAAAGATTTGTATATATCTACTGCAACGATATATTGATATTGTGTCAAAGTCATACTATAGTATTTATTGATTGAATTTTAAAAATAATAAAAATAATTGATAGTTGTGTTTTTTCCATTATCCCTATCTTAGATGTACTGAATACAAATTGAAAAAACTACTCTACTCCTTAGTTTTCATTTTTTCGTTTGCATGCGCTACAGCGCAAGCAAGCACCGACACGCTTTTTGCAATGTTGCAATTTAGACCGGGCATATCGTTGCGAATTTTTGAAAGTGAATTCAACGAGCACAACCAGCATTGCAAATTGGTGATCAATGAACTGCTTTCGCCAACATTGCACATTTGGTCTTGCACAGTGACGGGACAGTCTATGTCAAAAAAAGAAACGCTCGCCACCCTTCAAAAAAACCCAAGTATCATAGCAGCACAAAGCATCGAAAAAATAAATTACCGCAACAGCATTCCCAACGATCCCGACTTTATGCTGCAATGGAATTTGCGCAATGACGGCAGTGGCGGCGGCACCGTTGATGCCGACATTGACGCTGACTTGGCTTGGGAATATGGCATCGGCGACAGCACTAAAAGTGGAAAACCTATAGTGATCGCCATCGTCGACGCAGGTTTTGACCTGACGCACGAGGACCTTCGATTTTGGAAAAACGTAAATGAAATTGCCGATGACCTCGTCGACAATGACAACAATGGTTATGTCGATGACTACGACGGATGGAATGCGGAATTAAACAACGGACAAGTACACACCGCTGATTTCAATTTATACAACGGAGGACATGGCAGCGCAGCAACAGGCGCAGCAGCAGCAATAGGCAACAACAAGAAAGGCATCAGCGGCGTGGCCTATGGCGCACAGGTCATGCCCATCCATCTCGGCAACATCAACTCTGACGCGGTTGTAAAAGCATACGAGTACGTGCTAAGCATGCGACTTTTGTACAACCGAACGCTTGGCGACTCGGGCGCTTTTGCAGTGGCGCTCAACTCTTCCTTTGGCATCAGTGCTGCACCAAGCGACAATTCCATATGGTGCAATATGTTTGACGCCATGGGTGCCGCAGGAATTGTCAACACCACCGCCACGGATAATTTCAGTAAAAACTACGATACCGTAGACGATGTGCCAGGAAATTGCCCAAGCAACTTCATTATCAACACCACCAACTCTAATAGAAATGATGAAATTGCACCTTCATCTGGTTATGGAAAAACAAACGTCGATATCGCTGCTCCTGCCTACGGTATTTTTGTAACGAAATCAGGAAGCAAATACGCCTCATGGACGGGCACCTCCTTCGCTGCGCCTCAGGTAGCGGGTGCTATTGCGCTGCTGTATTCCTGCGCTTGCGATTCTTTGCTCGCACTCGCAACGACTGCCCCTGCAACTTTGGCGAAAAATATGCGTGATTACATTTTGAAAAATGCCGATACCAGTGCTGCTTTTGCCAACAAAGTTTCTTCAAATGGCAGACTCAATTTATTCAAGGCTATTTCAGGACTAAAGGATGCTTGTAAAGAAAACACACTGCATCCTTCGTTAGGCTCTCAGCTTAAAATATATTGGACATCTTACAATACCCTTAACCAAAAACTGCGCATCGATTTTGACGTTCCTACAAGTACTGGCGCCAAATTTCAAATCTTTGATATCGTAGGTAAAGTAGTGTTTGAAGTCAGCACGGATCATCTCGAAACAGGGCACTTTACCTTTGATCTACCTGACCTGAACTTAAGCCACGGTATTTATTTTGTTCGCCTTGCAACCAACAATAACTTGAGTAATACCTTGCGTTTTTTATTAGAGTAATTATTCTTATGCCACTCGGATTTCAGACTTCGCTCTAGCAGCATTTACGTCATCCACTTTTTTCTGCAACACATCATTCGCCTTCAGCATCTTATTCACTGAAAACAGCAAAACAAAACCCAGCGCCGCGAAAAGTATCGCAATCAAACACCAAACGAAAGGAACACCTCGCAACAAACCTGAAACTATACTCACTGGCACAAAAGCGATACATAAAAGCATTCCAAAGTGGATGACCCAAATATTCTTAACAGCATCTGTTAACGGTCCTACGAATAACAATGCCAGCATTAAATGTATCAAGCCTAATATATCACTACCATACGAGACGAATGAATATTTACTTTCAATCAATTGCGCGATTGAATTCATCTTGATCACAAACGACAAAAACTCACCTCTTAGACCTATCGAACGAACCACCCCTAATGCAAAATGTGTGAAATAAGTCATTCCAAACCAACAGAGTCCGCCCAAAATAAGTAGCCCCATAACTCCTTTTACATGCAGTGCAATTTGCCTTTCATTTTTATTAATTACTTGCTGTAGTTCGTGTCGTTCCATTAATTGCAAATTTACGAATTTGAAGAACTAATCATATACATCTTCGCTAAAAAACTATTCCCTACCACCACTAAAAGCAAACTGTATAATATTTGCCCCCATTTGCAAAGCCGCTATGTGCTTTTCATTGGAATCCTTGTGCACCTCTGGATCTTCCCAGCCATCGCCCAAATCTGTTTCATAACTGTAAAAGCAAACCAAGCGCCCTTCAAAAAAGAGTCCAAAACCTTGGGGTGCTTTACCATCGTGTTCATGAATCTTAGGCAAGCCCTTGTCAAAATTATATTTCTGATGGTAGATGGGGTTTGAAAAAGGAATTTCCACAAAATCCAATTCCGGAAAAACTTTTTTCATTTGCGGACGAACAAAGGGATCCATGCCGTAATTGTCATCGATGTGCAAAAAACCACCGGCCATCAAATACTTTCGCAAATTATCGGCATCACTCGCAGAAAACACTACGTTGCCATGGCCCGTCATGTGTAAAAAAGGATACTGAAAAATATCAATACTGCCAACCGCCACAGTTGCGAGAAGAGGGTTGATATTGGTTTTCAATTGACCATTGCAAAACTTCACCAAGTTGGGCAAAGAAGTAGGATTGGCATACCAATCACCACCTCCACTGTACTTTAGTAAGGCAATTTGATAAGTGTAGGTATCGAACGAAGTAAAAAACAAAAAGCAAAAAGCAGAAAACAACAATCTTAAACCTTTAATGAAAGACTTATTTAGCGGATGAGGCATTGGTTTAGTTACGACTTCAATCATTGTTCATCACAGTTATGGTGTGACAGGCCACAACGCCTGCCGTTTCTACGCGTAAACGAGAATGCCCTAAACTCACCGATGTGCAGCCATTGGCCTTTGCCAAGTTTACTTCAACTGGAGAAAAATCACCTTCTGGACCAATTAACACCAACACATCTTTTCCAGGCACATATATCTTTTGCAGCAGTTCCTCTTCGCCGGTTTCCAAATGCGCGATAAAAGCATTTTTATTGTTGACTACAAAGTCGCTGTAGCGCATCAAGGGATTTAATTTTGGGCGAAAAGGTTGAATGCATTGCTTCATCGTTGATGTCAAAATTTTCTCCATCCTTTCGATATTCAAATTTTTTCGCTCCGATCTATCTGTCAGTAATGGCGTAATTTCATCAACACCTATCTCCGTTGCTTTTTCTAAAAACCACTCAAAGCGATCGATACTTTTGGGTGGCGCAATGGCGATGTGTTTGTGGTAATTTCGAGTATAAACTTTCAGTTGTTCTAAAATTTGAACTTCACATTTTTTTGAATGTGCATTGGAAATTCGCGCTTTAAAAAGTCCGCCTACGCCGTCAATCAAATGCACTTCATCCTGCTCTTTAAGTCGAAGTACACGCACTGCATGCACCGACTCTTCTTCGTTTAAAACAATTTCTTGCGCACCTGTATTTTGAAAATAAAAAACTTTCATCGCTTCTAAGTTAAGTTCTAATCGGCATACACACAAGTGCTGTCGTAGCCAGGCACCCATGCGGGCATGCCAAATTCATATGCACCCGCATCTGGTTGCGCTCCGCAATAGTGATTGGTGATACCTTCAACGTACCCCCCGAAGTCAATAGCAGCAGACCCTTTGCACAAAGTGAAATTCCGATTTTTATTGTCTAGAGTTGGCCAATCCGAAACACACAAATTATTGCGTAAATCGTTACCAGCATTGAAAGGCTTATCCGACAAATTATTATATACCTTTTGATTGTACATATTAGAACCATAGGGCCCCCAATAGTTAATGGCTTTAGTGCAATTCCAAACCGTGTTATTGTATATCTGATGACCGTAGGCATTCATGATGGTTTGAATGCCACTCAAACAATCCCATACAACATTGTGGTGTATCAAAAAATCATGTCCATCAATATCGATATAAATACCAGCTCCAGCATTTTCTGCCCAATTGCCATGCATCCAATTGTACGCAATTTCTGAACCTTCGCCTCTGGTACGGTACGCGTATGTCAAACCTAAATCATTGGCCAAATACCCGCCATTGTGCATGTGATTGTACAAAATTTTGATATTTGCTGTGTAGCCGTGTTCCACTAAAAACTTACCTGAATTGAACAAATCGCAATTCATAATGACATGATTTTTCCCTTCTGTAGCGATAGCAGAGGAACCATTGCCTAACCAATTGCAATTTGACACCACGCAGTTGTATGCTTCATTGGCATCTCCTTCCATGAAAATGCCACTAGACCAGTTCCCGTTAATTGTAGAGTTTTTAATCTGGCAATGCGTTGATGTACCGGCAAAGCGCAAAGCAGCAGTACTAGCGCCATTCGAATACACATAGGGTTTAGGAAACGTACCAAAAGAAATATTAATGTGATCTAAGATTACAGCATTGCAATCGTTAAACTCAGCTCTACCTGCAAAAACAGAAATATTTTTAACGAGCACATTTGAAATACTGTCGGCGCTCAAAACAAGCTCATTGACTTGCCCTTCTAGCACCTCGGGCGCTTCAGCCAACATCACATACACCGTGTCGTTTTGCCAATGCCATTCATTGATGGTATCTAGCGCATTGAGATGTTTCATCATATACCCCTTACCACTGCCAGTATAATAACCACTTCGATGATTGAACCATTTGCTGTTCATTTTCAAAACACTGTCATTGCAACTTTGAACGCTTTGCATGTTCACCACCCATTTCTCCCCAGTCAAAGCATAGCACGACGCTCCGTTCCAATAATTCTTAGGCCAGATACGCCCTTTAAAAACAGCACTGTCCTTGCCTGTGAAAATTTCAACCCATCCTTTTTTATCAAACATACTGTCGATATTTGGCCATCGTGCGGGCAGCAACATTTTCTTTTTTAAAAATAGCTGATGCACTTCTTGGGGGCAAAACGCTTTGTAACAATTGCTTTTGATCCTTGTCCAATTTCTAATTTCCCGCGTTCCATTCAATTCTACTTTTTCGCCCGGATATGCTTGAATGACAATAGGCACATCTTTTTCACCACTGCACGATAGCTTCACGCATTCACGGTAGATGCCCGCATGCAAAAGCAGTGTGTCGCCCGACAGTAAAGTGCTTACCGCTGCTGTAATCGATTGCTGCGGAGCAAGTATCAAGGTCTTGTGCGAGGAAGGTTGGCAAGAAAAAACAAAAAACAAAAGCACACAAAAAATCAAGGACCTGAGCCAAAAAAAAACTACTACTGCGATATTCATTTTATTAGTTTTCAATAGACGCTGTGTTATTTTAATGGACCCGCAGCGGTAATTTCAGCACTGGCCTGACTTTCAAACTTTTTAAAATTGACATTGAATTTGTTTGCTAACATTTTCGCACTGCTATCATAGGCCACCTCATCTTTCCAAGTATGTTTTGGATTCAAAATATTTTCAGGAATTCCCGGACAACTTTTTGGCATTGACAATCCAAAAATACTTTCTGTTTCAAATTCTTGTCGCTCCAATTCGCCATTCATTGCCGATGACAGCAGCAAGCGCGTATGGTCTAAGCGCATGCGGTGTCCAACACCAAACCCACCACCGATCCAGCCTGTGTTGACCAACCATATTTTCACATTTTGCTGTTCCATTTTTTCACCCAATAAATGTGCGTACTCAATAGGATGCAAAGGCAAAAAAGGTTCTCCATAACCTGCTGAAAAAGTAGCTTGCGGTTCAGCTACACCGTCTTCCGTGCCTGGTACTTTTGACGTGTATCCCGATACAAATTGGTACATTGCCTGCGCTTTGTTCAATCGAGCTATTGGAGGCAAAACACCAAAAGCATCGCAGGTCAGCAAGAAAACGTGTTTGGGCGCCGGACCATAAGATGGCTGCACTGAATTTGTTATAAAATCAATGGGATAGCTTACACGTGTATTCTCGGTTATTGAAATATCATGGTAGTTTACTTGTCGCTTTCCGGGGAAAAATTTCACATTTTCAAGTAAGGCACCAAACTTAATGGCGATATAGATCAAAGGCTCTGTATCGGGACGAATGTCAACAACTTTGGCATAGCATCCACCTTCAAAATTAAAGACAGAATGGTCGGTCCAGGCGTGCTCATCATCACCAATCAACTTGCGATAAGGGTCATTCGATAAAGTTGTTTTACCTGTACCCGACAAACCAAAGAAAACCGCCACATCCCCACTGTTACCTATATTCGCCGAAGAGTGCATTGGAAAAACATGATGTTCTACTGGCAAGATAAAATTGAGCATGGTGAAAATAGATTTCTTGATTTCACCTGTGTAGCCTGTGCCGCCAATCAGCACATTTTTTTTGGTAAAATCAACAATAATGAATTGCTCATTTTTAACACCGTCAATTTCGGGATTTGCTTTAAACCCGGGCGCACAAAGCACAGTCCAATCGGGTGTGAAATTTTTCAACTCCGATTTACTGTAGCGCAAAAACATGTTGTGCGCAAAAAGTGCACTCCATGGATTTTCAGCCATCACGCGAATTTTCATTCTGTATTTCGGATCTGCACACACGCCACAATCTTGAACATAAATGTCCTTATCACTAAAATATTCAGCCACCTTTTTGTATAGATTGGCATGCACGCTTTCGCTTACAAATTGATTGACTGGCCCCCAATGAATTTTATTTTCGGTGATGGCATCTTTCACGAAATATCGGTCTTTAGGCACCCTCCCAGTAAATTTCCCTGTATCAACCAGCAAGGCGCCAGTATTTGCAAAAACACCTTGTTTCAACTGAATGGTATGTTCTATCAATTCGCTTGGAAGTAAATTCCAATGAATGCTTTGCGCTTTGTCAATTCCAAAATCCGAAAGTGTTTTAGTGAGCATAATTTTCAATTGAAGTGAGTGTGATTATTTGCAGCTTAAGAATACTCATTATCCGTAGATACCGTCGTACTTCTTTTTTACATAATTCATAAAGTAATCAAAATTCAATTTTTCACCTGTGACTTGAGCACAAATCTCTTCTGAATTGTAAAGCCTCCCCTTTCTGTGAATGTTGGTTCGCAGCCAATCGAGTAGCTCGCTCATTTCGCCTTTTTCAATTTTCTCGCTAAGCTGAGGCATGTTTTTTTCGGCGTGACAGTAAAATTGTGCAGCGTAAAAACTTCCAATAGAATATGTTGGAAAGTAACCCAAACTGCCGTGAGACCAGTGCACATCTTGCAACACTCCAAGGGAGTCCGACGGCACGTTTACAGCAAGGTATTCTTTGTATTTTGAATTCCAATAAGCAGGCAGTTCCTTCACTGAAATTTCACCTTCCATTAAGGCAACCTCAATTTCAAAACGAATCAGCACGTGCAAGTGGTAAGAGATTTCATCGGCATTGGTGCGAATTAAACCAGGCTCCACTTTGTTGATGGCTTTGTAAAAATCATTCAATGATACGCTAGCAAAACTTTCAGGAAAAGTTTTTTGCATCAAAGGATAATTAGCCTTCCAATAACTTAAACTTCGGCCCACATTATTTTCCCAAAGGCGCGATTGCGACTCGTGAATACCAAGTGAGGCAGCACTGCATTGGGGCTGTCCGAAATAAGTAGCATCTAAACCTTGCTCATACAGGGCGTGTCCGCCTTCGTGAATCGCACTCCAAATTAACTCCGACAAATTGTGTTCGTCGCAGCGGGTTGTAACGCGAACATCTGTAGGATGCATACTGATAGAAAAAGGATGTGGCGCATAGTCTTGTCGTCCGGCAGCCATATCATAGCCCATTTGGCGCAGCAACGCGATGCTGATGTCCCATTGCTTTTGTTGGTCAAAAGTACCGTGCAAACAAGCGTCATCAACTTGCTGTTTCGCCAACAACGAATTGTAGTAGGGAACGAGCTGTTCTTTCACATTCGCAAAAATAACTTTCAGTTTTTGCGTAGTCATTCCAGGCTCATACAAATCGAGTAAGGCATCGTAAGGATGCTCTTCATAGCCCAATATCTCGGCGCTTTCTTTGCAGAGGGCAACAATTTTTTCGAGACTGTTTTCAAAAAGCAAAAAATTGTTTTCCGTTTTGGCAGTGTGCCATTTTGCAAAGGCTTCAGACACAAGCAGTGATTGCTTTTGAATAAAAGCCTTGTTGAATTTCTTTTGTTTAACAAGATCTTCGTGTACTTTTTGGACGTTGATACTTTGCTCTTCCGACAATGATTTGTCGTTCAATAGTGCCTGAACGATTTTTTCAAACTCAGGCGCAGTAAAATACTCGTGCGCCAATCCCGACACAAAAGCCGTTTGCTCCCCCCTAATTTCAGTAGCCTTTTCAGGCTTATATACTTCGTTGTCCCAAGCGAGCAGTCCGCCAATGCTGCCTATGAGTCCAATTTTTCTCAACTGCTCGTTAAAAGCTTTATATTGTTCCGACATTTTTTGAATGTTTAAGTCCATATACCAACAATGAAATCCACCCTGCAATAAACAACAATCCTCCTATAGGTGTAATGGGACCGAGTATGTTTACCAACCCTCCTAAATCGATTGTATTTCTAAATGCGAGAAGGTACAATGAACCCGAAAACAAAATTGTTCCAAGCACAAAGCAGCGCACTGCGTATTGCAGCGTTTTGTGAAATTGAATTTTCGACAACAGTCCCAACATCAGTATCATGGGCGCATGCAAAAATTGATACAGCACCGCTTTGTTGTATACCGCGAGGTCATCGGCTGAAATCAAATTTTTTACTGCGTGTGCACCCATCGCACCAAGCACAACGGCAGAGGCTCCTGAAAGAGCGGTAATAATGATCGTTTTTCTAAGCATAGTTAAATGTAAGCTACGCAAGTTGTAAATAAAATTTATTGCAAAAAAACACTACCAAACTTAATAAAAACAAAAAACCCTTTGGAAGATCCAAAGGGTTTTTGTGCTAAAAAGTATTACTTATTTCGCTTCAGCTGTTCTTTCAGGCTTAGGGATCAAAGCTTTTCTAGAAAGCTTCAATTTTCCTGATCTTGCTTCAATTTCAAGCAATTTCACTTTCACGATATCACCTTCTTTAACAACAGTATTGATGTCTTCAATTCTTCTGTGGTCAAATTCAGAGATGTGCAACAAACCTTCTTTACCAGGCATGATTTCAACTACAGCTCCGAAAGCTAAAATTGATTTCACTTTACCGTCGTAGGTTTCGCCAACTTCTGGCGCAGTCGTCATTCCTTTGATTTTGCTCACCACTTGTTGAATGGCATCAGCATTAGAACCAGAGATAGATACTTTACCTTGTTTTGTTTTCTCGATTTCTTCGATAGTGATTACAGTACCAGAAGTTTTTTGCAACTCCTGAATGTGTTTGCCACCAGGCCCGATAATCATTCCAATGAATTGCGCTTCAATGAAAATACTCACCATACGTGGAGCATGTGCTTTCAATTCAGCATTTGGAGCGGTAATGGTTTTCGCCATTTCACCCAAGATATGCAAACGACCAACTTTAGCTTGGTGTAAGGCCTTAGTCAAAATTTCGTAAGACAAACCTTCTACTTTAATGTCCATTTGACAAGCAGTGATTCCTTTTGCTGTACCAGTAACTTTAAAATCCATATCACCCAAGTGATCTTCATCTCCTAAGATATCCGACAACACTTCAAATTTTCCTGATTTTGTATCAGCGATCAAACCCATAGCGATACCAGATACTGGTGCTTTAATTTGAATCCCTGCATCCATCAATGCCAAAGTACCAGCGCAAACAGTAGCCATTGAAGACGAACCATTAGACTCTAATATATCAGAAACAACGCGGATAGTATAAGGATTTTCTTCGCCTGTAGGAATTACCGGTTTCAATGCACGTTGTGCCAAGTTACCGTGACCAATTTCGCGGCGGCTAGTACCTCTCAACATTTTAGCTTCTCCCGTAGAAAATGGAGGGAAGTTATAATGCAGGTAGAATTTTTCAGAACGGGCTACAGAAACCGCATCCATTTTTTGTTCGTCTAATTTAGTACCTAAAGTCACTGAAGTCAACGATTGCGTTTCACCTCTTGTGAAAATTGCTGATCCGTGAGCAGATGGCAAATAATCAACTTCACTCCAAATAGCGCGAATTTGATCAGGTTTTCTACCATCTAAACGAATTTGTTCGTTCAACAACAAAGCTCTTACAGCATCGTATTCAACATCGTGGAAATAAGTTTTAATCAATTTTCCTGAAGCAGAAATTTCTTCTGCAGTGAAAGTAGCTTTAACTTCTTCGTATACTTTTTTGAATTCAGCTGATCTTTCGTGTTTACCCAAACCTGTTTTAGCGATGGCATAAACTTTATCGTACGCAGCTTTAGTAATTCTTTCTTTCAACACTAAGTCAGACGCTGGTTTAGCGTAGTCTCTTTTTACTTGAGATTTTGCAATTTTAGCAGACAAATCCAATTGTGCTTGACATTGAATTTTAATAGCAGCGTGTGCAACATTAATTGCCTCTAACATTTCTTCTTCAGAAATCTCAGACATTTCACCTTCCACCATCATCACGTTGTCCATACTTGCAGCGATGATCATATCGATGTCGGCAGTCTCTAATTGAGTTGCAGTAGGATTAACAATGAATTTACCTTCAACACGAGCCACTCTCACTTCTGAAACCGGACCGTTGAAAGGAATATCAGATACTGCCAAAGCAGCCGACGCAGCTAAACAAGCCAATGCATCAGGCAAAATACCTTCTTCGTAAGAGATCAAACTAATGATCACTTGGCATTCACACAAATAATCTTCTGGAAACAACGGACGCAATGCACGGTCAACCAAACGACAAGTAAGGATTTCCAATTCATTTGGGCGGTTTTCTCTTTTTATAAATCCACCTGGCATTCTACCATCAGCAGAAAATTTCTCTTTGTACTCAATAGTTAAAGGAAAAAAGTCTTGACCTTCTTTCACTTCTCTGCTTGCTACTACTGTAGCTAATAACATGGTGTTTCCCATGCGCACAACAACCGACCCATCGGCTTGTTTTGCTAATTTTCCTGTTTCAATTGTGATGGTTCTTCCATCTTCCAATTGCAATGTTTGAATGATTGCTTGCATAATTTTTCTTTCTTTCTTTGATTTCTACTTACAGGGGCGGTTTACCCCATATTATATGGCAAAAGGCAATTGGAATTCCAATTGCCTTTTCCTGTTCTTTAGGATGTTTAAAACTACTTTCTTAATTCAAGAGCTTTAATCACCGCACGGTATCTTTCGATGTCTTTTGCTTTAAGGTATGTCAACAAGCTTTTTCTTTTACCTACCAACAATTGCAAAGATCGTTGTGTAACGAAATCTTTTCTATTTGCTTTAAGGTGGTCAGTCAAATGGCTAATTCTGTGCGTAAACACAGCAACTTGCGCTTCTGTAGAACCAGTATCTTTTTCACTTTTTCCAAACTTTTTGAAAATAACTTTCTTTGCTTCACTTGTAAGAATCATAATATTCTGTTTTAAAAACGGATGGCGAAGATAAGGAAAAGAATTAATTCTCCAAATACATATCATTTATATAAAGGTGAAATACTATAAATAATTAATCGACTGCTAATGCTCCGCTGCAACAGCAATCAAATCAAGAAGAATTCAATCAATTACACACTTAAACACTATTTGTAAGTCACCCTAACATCCTATATCTTTCGGCGCACAAGCTACTTCTATGAAAAAAATTCAACTTCTATTTATACTGCTATATCCATTGTTCACCTTTTCACAATCTATTTCTCAGTTCATTGCAGTAGATCAATTTGGCTACCGACCAACAAGCAATAAAGTTGCGGTATTGCGTAATCCGGAAATTGGATGGGATGCCAATGAAAACTATACACCAAGCGCTACATACGCAGTAGTTGACGCTTCAACTTGTGTACACATCTATACAGGAGTAGCAACTGTTTGGAACAGCGGAAAGGTCGATTCAATCTCTGGCGATAAAGCTTGGTGGTTTGATTTCTCGTCAGTAAGCGCTCCAGGGGTGTATTACATCCTCGACATTGACAACAACCTTCGTTCTTATTCTTTCGAAATACGCGACAATATTTACTCGACTGTTTTGAAACACGCAGTTCGTTCTTTCTATTACCAGCGTTCAGGCTACGCTAAGACTGCTCCATTTGCCGATGAAGGATGGGTTGATCCAGTTAATCATGTTGGCCCACTGCAAGATAAAAACTGCAGAAGCTATTTAACTCCCAATGATGTCAATAGCGAACGTGATGTTCATGGGGGATGGTTTGATGCAGGGGATTACAACAAATACACCAGCTGGACTGCCTCCTATATCATTGAACTACTTAAAGCATATGAAGAAAACCCAACAGTATGGACCGACGACTACAACCTTCCTGAATCAGGCAACAACATTCCTGATATCCTTGATGAAGTGAAATGGGGAATGGATTTTTTGCTTCGACTCCAAAAAACAGATGGAAGTGTAATTAGCATCGTTGGCGCGGCTCATGCGAGTCCGTCATCTGCAGCTACAGGAAAAAGTATTTATGGTGCGGTTAGTTCTTCAGCAACTTTGAAATCAGCTGCCGCCTATGCCTTTGGAGCAAGAGTATATAAAAAAATGGGGCTCAATGCATATGCCGATACACTATTCACCGCAGCCGTAAAAGCTTGGGACTGGGCCGATGCCAATCCAGCTGTTGTTTGGTCGAACAATGACGCTACTTATCAAAGCGTATCGGCTACAGGTGTTGGAGACATGGAAGTAAATGATTACACCCGTGTAATCTTCAAACTAGAAGCTGCGGTGTATTTATTTGACGGAAGTTCTGACGCGAAATACAAAACCTATTTTGACAACAACTATAAACAATCGCATTTATATCAGTGGTCTTTCGCCTACCCCTACGAAAGCAGCAATCAAGACGCGCTTTTGCAATACACCAAATTAACAAATGGAAGTTCTGCCGTAATTACTGACATAAAAAGTAAATACAACGCAGGAATGACCTCTCCATTCTCAGAATACACCTCAAAAAAAGATCCTTACAAAGCCTACATCGGATCTTACACTTGGGGAAGCAATTCAGTAAAATGCCTAGAAGGATTAATGTTTTACAATGTTCCAACTTACAATACTAATTCAAGTAAAAATGCAGATGCTCTAATCGCAGCGGAAAATTATATTCACTACATCCATGGAGTGAATCCACTAAGAAAAGTGTATTTGTCAAATATGAATAAATATGGAGCCGACAATTCTGTTACTGAATTTTATCACGCTTGGTTTGAAAATGGAAGTAGTAAATGGGACAAAGTTGGCGTTTCAACTTTTGGACCAGCACCTGGCTTTTTGGTTGGCGGGCCTAATCCCAGCTACAACGTAAATAGCTGTTGTCCGAACAACTGTGGAGGACCAGCAAACAACGCGTTATGCAAATCATTGGATGTATCTAAAATTATTGGTCAACCTGCACAAAAATCATACATGGATTTCAACAACAGCTGGCCGATCGATTCATGGGAAGTCACCGAAAACAGCTGTGGATATCAAGTGTCGTACATCAGATTACTGTCGAAATTTATTACAAATAATTCAAATTCTTCTCCAGTAGAAAACTGCGGAACATCAATAGAGCAATTGAAATCGTTGGCTATTTCAATTTATCCAAATCCTTCTGAAACAGCTTTCAACATTCAAACAACAGGAGCGTTTAAAGCAAATATATATTCCATTGACGGAAAATTAATTGAATCTTTTGAAGGAAATTCATCACATTCCTTCGGCTATAAATTAACTCCTGGATATTACTTAATTGAGATCCATTCAAACGAACAAACGCATACTGCAAGGGTAGTGAAATATTAAAAAGAACTATATTTTATATATTAGCTCCACCTAAAATTAAATGCGTGGAAAACAAATGGAGCGACTCATTTTTACAAGAACAAAGCCTTAAAATTGACCCCCTAGCCGACGACTTGATTGCCGACATAAACACCCATGGCGGCATGGAAGCTGTACACCAACTGTTCGCTCAACTAACCAACAACAGTGACATAGCTAAAAACGACGGGGTTTTACCTGCAGTTAAAAACTACTTCAATGCCGAAATGCAATTGCCTTCCTGGGCTGATGAAAAGAAGATAGACATCGCTCAGAATTTATTCTTGCTATACGGTCCGGAAATAGCTTTTCTTCTCAACTTTCGCTCACTGCCACTTTGCTATACTTCAAAAAACGGCGCAAAAGTTTTGTACGCTACGGGCCGCTTAAAAGAAGACGGGCACAACGTCACTAAAATTACCCGCCGATTAATGGAAACCTCACAAATGGTGATCAACGCCATGTCACCGGGCGGATTTGATCCGCAAGGACGAGGAATTGTAACAGTTAAAAAGGTACGACTCATGCACGCCGCAGTGCGCTACTATATTAAGCATCCACATATTCCTACAGGAGATTGGGATATCGCCGATTTAGGTGAACCTATCAACCAAGAAGAAATGGCGGGCACATTGATGGCCTTCGGCCCCCTGGTAATTAAAGGATTGGAATTGCTCGGCATTGAAACTACAACTGAAGAAAAAGAAGCCTACCTCCACTGCTGGAAAATAGTTGGACACTTCATCGGACTCGAACAAGCACTGTTTCCCGAAAACCACGAAGATGGTTGGAACCTTGGAATAGCAATCATTAAAAGGAACTACAGCGAATCGATGGAGGCAAAAGTATTGGCGAAAGGCATTGTTAACTTCGGTCAACAGGTTATTCCTTTCCGCTTCTTGGACGACATGCCTGAATATTTCATTCAAAATTTTACGAGTGACGTAAGCAAACTCACCGGTCATGATTTCGCAACAGTACTCAACATCTCATCAAAACCAACTTTCAAGAAAAGAGCCATCACTTGGGTTTTCAAAAAAACTTTCGATTCTTTAGCCGATCTCCAAAAAAATTCATGGCTATTTGCAAAATTTTCAAAATGGCTCAACAAAAGAATTCTGGAAGGAACAGTTAAACTATACCTTAATAACAATAAGACTGATTTTTATATTCCACCCAATCTCAAAGACAACTGGAAATTAAACTAAATAATTTATGGCTTTCACAACCTATCCTGAACTGTGGTTTAACACCTCTAGTTTTTCAACTCCCGGATTAATATTCAACTGCATTGGCTGCGTCTTTTGGGTTATTGCCTACATCGCGTTAGTGCGCACAATGGTTACCAAAAAATTTGTGGAAATGCCCTTTTTCATTGCTGCTGGAAACTTAGCTTGGGAGTTCGTTTGGTCAACAACTTATTTTCCCGACAGTGGAATTCTTTTTGCCATTCAATACCAAGGCGCCTTTATCCTCGATTGCTTTATTTTTTATTATGTGTTGAAATACGGCGCCAACTATATTAAAATACCAGAACTCAAAAAACACTTTAAAACGGTGTGTGTATTGAGTCTCATCGGATGGATATTTCTCAATTATTTTTTCGTTAAAAACGGTTTCGACACTAGCATTGGCGCCAATTCCGGATACATTTTAAACATCATCATCTCTATTATGTACCCCATAAATATGCTGCAAACTGGTGCTCAACATTTTTCTAAAACAGTAGCTTGGTGCAAAATGCTTGGCACTGGTTTAATCACTGTTTCTCTCTTTTTCTTTTATCCTGAAAACCAATTTGTGCAAACTTTAGGCATCCTAGTTCTACTATTAGATTGTTTTTATATCTACTTACTGTATCTTTTTCAAAAGAAGACCGTATAGGGTTGCCCAATGCAACTTGAAGCTTACAACTTAAGACGAATACTAGTCGCAATTTTTGTGATGACAACCCTCATATCAAGGGCGTCGTTACCAATAGACAGCACCTTTAGTGAAGGCGTTATTAATGCAAACATTCAAATGGCGCAAGTCGCTGGAGGCTCGATACCGCTTCAAGTCGACAAAATTAGAAACCTTCCGTTTCAACCTTTCAACCTCACTGAAATACCCGATGAATCGAGTACCTATGTTCTAAAATTTTGTCTTGAGAATGAAGGCAAATCAAAAATCGACCTCGTTCTCGGCACAAGTACCTTTGACTATTTAAGCATGTACTTCATCAATCGTAATGGAGATGTACAGAATGCAAAATCAGGATTGAAATTTGAACGACAAAGTAAAAAAATGCAATTGGGCGCCAATTCATACCTGGCATTTGAACTTCCCGAGGGTAAACACCATCTTATTATTATTGCGAAAAATGATAAAAAAACGCAATATCAATATGCGCCACTCCCCTTCACCCTCTACAGCAAAGAACGATTCAAAAGCTTGCAGCTAAACAGTAATTCCTATTTGAATTTCTTCTTGGGAGCCATCATCATCATGACTTTATACAACTTGGCGCTATACTTCGTGGTGCGCAAGAAATTTTACGTATTCTATATCCTTAACAACGTCGCCATCATTGCATTTGTACTTTCTATTGATGGCAATATTGAATCTTACTTCCTGAACAACTTCACTTACCACGAAAAAATAGTACTTCTTTTTGGCAACATCTCCTTTATACCATACATGCTGTTCACGAAGTCTATTTTGAATTTTAAAAAATGGGATCTAAAATGGGAAAAACGAGTGAACTACGGTTTAGTAGGTTGGGTTTGCCTCAACGTATTTATTTTTCTTGATCAAGAACTAATAGCGGTTACACTCGGCTCCATTGCAGCGTTGTGTGGCTACACCATCATTCTCATCTCCAGTATAAAGGCAGTTAGGGCCGGATCCGCAAGAGCAAAGTATTTTTTAATTGGAAACATTTGCTACTTCTCGGGAGTGGTGATTTCTGTTTGCCAAATAAATGGCGTTTTACCTTCAACGATTTTTGGCTTAAGTGCCACCGAATTCATTGAAATATCGACCATGCTTCAGCTTTCCCTATTCTCGCTCACACTTGGATCTACCATCAATTACATGAGCGACAAGCTCAATAAAAAAGAAATTGAACAACAAAGACAAGAAAAAGAAACGCAAAGAAAATATGCCGAATTAATAGAACAAAAAAACATAGAACTTGAGCACCGCGTTGCCAAAAGAACACAAGCCTTGCGCGACAGCACTTTTATCATTCAACAAAAAAACAAAGACATCACCAACAGCATCACCTATGCTCGTCGCATACAGCGAGCGCTTTTGCCAGCGCAAGAACTATGGAAAAGCGCACTGAAAAACCATTTCGTTTTTTACAAACCAAAAGATATTGTAAGCGGAGATTTCTACTGGCTCAACCAATCGCTTGAAAGCAACACGCTGTTTTTTGCAGCCTGTGATTGCACAGGTCACGGTGTACCAGGCGCCATGGTGAGTGTTGTTGGCGTCAACAACCTCAACCGCTGCATCAATGAATTTAAATTGTACAAGCCTTCCGACATCCTAAACCGCCTCAACTTGTTGTTTCAAGAATCTTTTGAAATGGGGAGCCAAGGCACAGGAGAAATTAACGACGGTATGGACATTGCGCTTTGCGCACTCGATTATTTACCGCCACACAACGACGCAAACAAAGCGCAAGCAAAACTTCAATATTCAGGAGCCAACAATCCATTGTGGATCATCCGAAAAAAAGGCTCCATTGGCATCGTACCTGAAAATGCAGTTGTACTGTCAGAGCACGGTTATGACCTTATAGAATTGAAAGCCAACAAACAACCGATTGGTCGCTTCAGCGCTCGAAAACCCTTTATAAACGAAGAAATAGACCTCTACCACAACGACCATTTGTATCTATTCAGCGATGGATATGCAGATCAATTTGGCGGACCCGATGGCAAAAAATTCAAACTAAAGCAGCTCAAGAAACTTTTGATGTCCATACAAAACCTAGCACTTTCTGCACAAAAACAAGTGCTCTACGATGAATTTGTCGCCTGGCAAGGCAAAGAGGAACAAGTCGACGACATGCTTATTATAGGCGTGAAAATCTAAAGTCTTTGCACAAATTTTGAATATTCAACAATTGCGCTTATCTTTGCCGGCTCACACAATTTTATAACCGGTTACGTGTAACCAACTTTAAACACTTATTATGGCAACAAAAATCAGATTACAAAGATCAGGAAAAAAGAAAAAAGCCCTTTACTCAATGGTAGTGGCGGATTCAAGATGCAAAAGAGATGGTAAATTCATTGAGAAATTAGGGACTTTCAACCCTGGCGTTAATCCACCAGCAGTTGTCATTAATTTCGAAAGAGCATTGTATTGGGTTAAAACTGGAGCTGAAATCAGCGACAGCATGAAAACTGTACTTTCTGCTCAAGGTGTTTTAATGAAAAAACATTTGGATGGTGGTGTTACAAAAAATGCTTTAACGCAAGAGCAAGCAGACGCTAAATTTCAAACATGGTTAGATGGCAAACAAAGCGATGCTGAAAAAGCGACTAAAGCTAAAGCGCTTGCCATTGAAGATGCTAAAAGAAAACAAATTGCAGCTGAAAAGGCAGCAAACGTAGCAAAAGCCGAAGCGGCAGCTGCTAAGTTGGCTGAAGCTACTGCCGCTACTGAAGCAACGGAAGTAACAGAAGAAGCAGAAGAAGCACCAGCTGCGGAGGCTGCCGCTGACGAAGCGCCAATCGCTGAATAATACTTTTACAATTTAAAAAAAAAGGCTGCCTCTTTGAGGCAGCCTTTTTTTTGTTTCAACACTACACTTTTAACTGCATAAAAAAAACTACGTAAGACAACATCCTGCTTAACGAAACGCACTATTCCTCATTCACTCATGCACTGGCACGTTTTTTTTGAAAATACATTCAATTAAAACTATTAATATGCCGTGGACAAAAAACGTTTACCCAAATGCGATGAAAAACCTGCCAGAAGCAGTGCGCAATAAAGCCATTGAAATAGCAAATATGATCCTACAAGAAGGAAAGGTCAGGGAAGGAACTGCAATTGCGACTGGAATCAGTCGTGCAAAAAAATGGGGACAATCTTCTCTAAACCAAAAGAGCATAGCAATACCGCAAAAAAGCAACGAAATCTTACTTGATCCGAACGCAGGAGCTGCCCCTCCTTCGTTAGATGGAGAAGGCACAAACAGCATTGCTTCAGCACATTAACGAAAAGCCCGTAACCATTTATACATTCTTAACACTCAGCCCTATGATCTTATGCTCTATGAACCTATCGCTCATCGCTTTAGCTGCAGGAATGCTTCTTTTGGCAAAAGCGTTCAAAGACGCCCTGAACATTCTTTACAAAATTACTGCCTACTTAATTATTGTTTGCTCTTTAGCGCACTTAGCCGCCGGCTCAGCACTTTTCGCCGCGCATTTCGCCTGCAGCCTATCTAAGTGCCATGAGATGGAATCCCATGAGAAGGGCAGACAAAAAGAAATGCACTTCTGTTCCGAATTGCACGAGCGCAGCGGTATGGGTAACGATGGCAAAAATTGCTATTGCTGTCGCAACACCACAAAGCATCATTTCGATTGCAAATCAACAGACCATAAAACATATTATGAAGATTCTACAAACATCAAAAAGAAAACAGAAAAAGAGATGCATTAGGCGCGGAAAACCAGGATTAACTTCCAATCCAACGCAAAAAATACATTGGCAAACGACGTGATAGGCGCCATGACGCCTATCACGTTTTACACTATTCCGAATCATCACCTTAGAAAAAAAAATAAAAGTATCTTTGACATAAATTGAAATCAATGGACAATTCTTCTGACACAAAAAAAATAGTAGCAGCCGCTTTGATTGGCGCTGCCGCAGGCGCTCTATTAGGCATTCTATTTGCGCCCGACAAGGGATCTGAAACACGCAAAAAAATACAGGAAAAAGGCGGCGAAATGGCCGACGCATTTAAAAACAAAGTCTCGTCATTAGGCAAAGAAATGCAAGAGAAATTTGCAGGAGACGGCAACGAAGAAAAAGCCTAAAACGCAAAAGCAGACAGTACAATGGAAGATAAAAACGAAATGCTGCAACTGCTCGAGAAAGCGGAAGAATACGGCAACACAAAATACCAATTAATCAAGTTACAAGCTGCTGACAAGGGATCTGACATCTTATCTTCTTTATTGTTGCGCATAGCTAAAATGGCGCTATTTGCAATATTTCTCTTTTTGATCAACATAGGAATCGCATTGTGGTTAGGAGCTTTGCTGCAAGAGTTGTATCTCGGTTTTTTTGCGTTGGCGGCAATGTACGGAATCACTATTTTGCTCCTGCATTTCGCATTAAGTAAAAGCATCAAACAAAATCTACGCGATTCCTTCATTAAACAAATGCTTCAATAATACTGCATGAGAAACATAACAACTACAAAAGAACTGAAAGACAGTATTGAAGAATTGCGCAGTAAAGAGGCGCAGCAATGGCAAGAATTAAAACTGGATTTCAACACTACCTGTGAGGCTTTAAAACCGGTAAATCTGTTGCGAAATGCTTTGAAAGAAGCGCAAAAAGATGTCGATCTAAAAAAGCAAATACTCCATACAGCTGTAGATTTGGGTGTCAGCTACCTCATAAAAAAAGCCAACGCATTTACCGCAAATTTCTCAGGCCTCGATTTTTTGAAAAACATATTCAAAAAAAATGACGAAGAAATTTAATTTACAGCGCATTAAAAAGTAATGAAAAACTAACGCAGTATAAAGAGAACCGGAACGCAAGGCCAAGGAATACTATGTCAACATCACAAAAAAACCAAATTGACAACCTTCCAGTGCGACACATCTCTTAACTTTGCATTATTCATGTCCTAATAGCAGCAGACATCATACATTCCCACTTTCCGACACCAAGACACCCTAGTATAAAGCCTGCCACAAGAATAGCCCATTTATAAAAAAAAGTCTCGTCGGTACGACGAGACTTTTTCCATTTAGCAAACTCTCTGCTTATAACTTAACAAATCTTGAAGAGTAAGTTTTACTTCCATTGCTCATTTTTACAAAATACAAACCTGTATTTAAATTTGCAATATCTAGTGATATCTGCTCGATATTAGCATTCAGCAATTGAGTTGCAACCACTTCGCCTACAGAATTGAAAACAACAATTTCCTGTACACCCGTAATCCCATCAAAGGTAATTTGTTCTGATGCTGGATTTGGATAAGCAGAAATGTAGTTCAATGGATCAATCTGAGCTATTTCTGTAAGAGTACATGCGCTGAAATTGCTGGTTCCCGGATTTTTAGAATTTGTGGGATTATTTACAAAACTAACACCTTTCACTTCTATTTGTTGATCATAAATGTCTGTTATTCTAAAATCTTTAGATGTTCCATTAATACTCCCTAGTTCCCAAGAATTATCTACTTTTCTGCTCATTGCGACATAAGAACCGCCAAATTTAACTTCTACCAGCTTAATTCTATTTACGTGATTTCCAACAATAACTTTTGCGAACCATTCATTTGACCCTTGAACAATTATGTGAATAGGCGTTACAATTGGACAAGGAATTTCTGTCCATGACATTTTAGCTCTACCTACTGATTGCAAGCCAACAACAGCTGCAAAAGCCGCAGGACTTAAGTCGATATCGGTAGATCCAGGGTTTTCATGACAGTCTGGGCATTCATCAACAACACGAACTACAGCTGTGCCGTTAGGTCCGGTCATTTGTACGCACATTCCACAATATTTAGCTGGAGTTTCATTTAACATGTCCATGTCTAAAGCACCATACATTAAGCCTTTCACGTCAGCTAAAACGTCATAAGAACATTTTACAACTGTGCTAGTACCTAGTTCAATTAAATTGTAAAAAGTTGCGTCAGCTCCTGTGTGTGTGTTGCCGACACAGCTTGAGCCTGTGCCAGGGTCAGGGTCAGTGCCAGGGTCAACTACAGCAACAGCATCTGCCCCTATTTTTGTTTCGTTTACCTTAAAAGTAACTCCATTGGTTCCTGATCTATATCCAACGGATTGCACTTTACTTTTCCCTAACCATCCTGACCATACTGAGGAATTTAAAGAAGAGTAATCAATAGAAAATGTTTCTGGAGTATTTGCCGCTGCAAAAGTGTGAGACACTATGATTGATGATCCAGCACCTGTGTTGTAAGTAGAGGTTGCCGGACTCCATTGCCCTTCTCCTCCTAGATAAAATTCCAACACTGCACCTGCCGCACTAGCCGCTGCAGTTATTGACACTTTCGAAGTACTGCTCATATTAATTCCTTGTGATGTGGAATACAATGTTCCACAAGTGGCCGATTGACCAGAGCCAACAACTACAGGTATAGCAAACCAGGTAACTGTGCCCCCCGAAGGAATGGATGCAACTGATACTAATTCTAAAGTAGTACTAGTTAAATAATTAGGACCTGAAACGATGGTTGAACCATGAGACATAATACCGCCATTATTTGGCGCAGTACTTTTGTTGCAATTTGAATTTGCGTTGGTGTTTGTAAGCGTAAATCCGTCTCCTGCCAAATTTAGTTGTGCGGAAACATTGCATGAAACTGTGATTGCCCCCGCAAGTAGTAGTTTTTTATACATATTAAAATAATTAAAGAATTAGTAGTAAGCAAACATAGTACTTTTTAGCACTCTACACCAATTTATTTCAATTCCAAAAAGTAAGAATTCAAATAACTGTAAGGGTACCATATGAATGCAGAGACAACGATTAAATCGACAAAAAGGACTAAACAATACTGGAATATCTAACGGAAAAATGAGTTAGACGAGGCGCAATTAGTTGCTTATAAACAACAAATGAAAATGGCTCTTACCAAACTCGAAGGAAAAAAAGTCGATACTATTAAATTTTCACCATCAAGACTTAAGGAGCTGGAAAAACAGAAAGAAACTTTATATGAAAAATATGCCATAGAAGGAATGAGAAAAGAAATATTTGAAAAGTTTGAAGGCAAACTAAACAAGGACATAGTCGAGATAATATCACAAATGGGAAATTCAAATGACCTCCAACTTTACTTAATGTACTCTAAAAAGTGACCTCCAACATTAAATTTTGATAATTTCCGCAGCGTTCAAAACAACAAAACCCCAGTTTTCACTGAGGTTTTATTTTTTCTCTGGTTGCGGGAGTTGGACTCGAACCAACGACCTTCGGGTTATGAGCCCGACGAGCTACCAACTGCTCCATCCCGCGGTGCAAACATACATAATTTAATGCGATCAACAAGGACTTTGAAGAAAATTATATTGAAAATTATTTGAAAAGCGGATTTACAACTGTCAAGTCGAAAACAATCAATACATTACAACCATTTCTTCTTTTTAAAATAGAATACCAATCCAACCAGCAAGGCGCATGTAATCGTCCAAAAAAGTAAATAACCGTAACGCCAATGCAATTCGGGCAGATTATCGAAGTTCATTCCATAAACACCCGCCAAAAAAGTAAGTGGAATAAAAATTGCCGACACTACCGTCAATGTTTTCATCGTGTCATTCATCTTGTGACTTTGATAAGAAAAAAAGAGATTGGCGCCGCTCTCTAACTTGTGTATATTGAAATCAAGTTCTTCAATAAGTTGCGTGCTTTGGTCTTTTAAATCGGCAAAATACTTTCCTGATTTCGGTTTAATAAAGCCTGCAACACCTTTTTCAATAAGATTCATAGCCTCTTTAAAAGGTTGAAGCGAACGTTTCATTTGCTGCAAAGTCTCTTTCAGGGATTCCATCGTAAAAAGTGTTGATGGATCAGATTTCTCCATGTTTTCCAACTTCATTAAATCACTGATCACAAACTCCAGCTTATCAATAGAAACAAAGTAGTCTTCTAAAATTGCTTCCAGCAAAGCATATTGCAAAAAGTCTGACCCCCTTTCTCTTATAGTGCCCTTCGCGCGCAAAATATTTCGAATATGATGAAAGTGGTTACCGCTCTTTTCTTGAAAAGAAATCACATAGCCTTTTCCGAGCAAGAAACTTATCTGCATCATTTCCACATTGATTCCCTCCACACTATGCACTGCTTTAACAGTAAAAAAAATGTAATCCTCAAAGTGCTGCAACTTCGGCCTTGAGGTCGTGTCGAGCAAATCTTGCACTACCAAAAAATGAATATCCAACTTCTTGGCCATTTCCTTCATCAACTCCACGTCATGCAAACCATATAGATTTAGCCAGTAGATGTACTGGTCATTGCTGAATTTATCGAGCGCCGAAATTTTAAAGTCTTTATTTTCAAAAAACTCTTCCTTATTATATGAAAAAAGCTGCAAACTAGGTTCATCTAAATATTGCTTGCCAATAAATTCAACAGAATTCAAGTCATATTGACCTATTTCTTCAACTTTTTCCAAGTGCAGTATTTTAAATATTGGCTCTAAAATAATATCTTAATGCACAACACCGACGTCCTGTGAAAAATATTTTCCCTTGGCGCGAACATTTTAAATAATATTCGGTATACTGCTAACAGTATTATAAAAGTAAAGCCACCATGGAAGTAAAACGCACCTTTGACATATTAGATTTCTGCATAAAAGAACGTCCTTTGGATGTCGCTTTGGCTTATAAAGTCCAAGGCAATTGGAAGACTTACGACACTCCGTCGTACAAAGACATCTCCACAAACATCAGTTATGGCTTATTGCAGTTGGGTTTACATAAAAACGACAAGGTCGCCATCATCAGTTCAAACAATCGTCCCGAGTGGAATTTCATTGATATGGGATTGGCTATGATTGGTGTAACAAGTGTACCCATGTACCCTACTATCAGCGAGGACGATTACAAATACATTTTCAACGACGCTGAAATACAATACGTATTCGTCTCAGACAAAGAGCTTTTTGAGAAAATCAAAAAAATACAAAGCAGCATTCCAACGCTTAAAGACATATACACTTTCAACGAAGTACCCAATGCCAAAAGCTGGAAGGAAATTGAAAAGCTAGGACGTGACAATCCCAATGCAGGAAAACTCGAAGCCTGCAAAAACGACGTTCATGAAGACGACCTACTTACACTTATTTACACTTCAG
>Ga0114969_10000618_pt1 | contig 30641 bp, 27 predicted proteins | sample M_130807_MF_Meta_FD_87316 | JGI IMG/M metagenome (GOLD analysis project Ga0114969, IMG submission 87316) | Freshwater microbial communities from Lake Montjoie, Canada to study carbon cycling - M_130807_MF_MetaG | ecosystem: Environmental > Aquatic > Freshwater > Lake | place: Lake Montjoie...
CGCAGAACCCATGGCGATTGTGCCAATCGATCAAGGCCTTAGCTTGCCCAAGAATAGCGATTTCATGGCCGGGCAGCAGCGAGGCCGCCGAGCGCGCATCCCGGAAATGCCCATGGCTCGCCAGCGATGCGGCGAGCGGATCGGCCAGGGAAGAGATATCCCGCGCGAAATACGGCACGTCCCCGTCCATGCCGAGAAAGATCTCGACCGCACTGGCCGCGCCCAGGCCGGAGGCCAACGCGCCGTCCACAAAGGCAAGGCTGGTGGCGCCGGTCGCCTCTGCGGACCCCAGGAGTTGCGGCTGAAGCTTCCAAAACAAGAGGATCCTGGCAGCGGCGCTGGCGCGGCAGCCTGCGAGCCAAGGGCCGTCCGAGCGTTTTTCGCTGACCCGGTCAAGCGGATTGCCGGCGAACGCGATCATACGAACCCCTTGGAATTACATGTCGAAAGCAGATGACGCGGCGCCAAGGCCGAGCTCCTCAGCTTTATTCAGTTTTTACGAAATCGTGCAAGGTTTGCCGTCATGCTCGATGGCGCGTCCTACATGTCCGGCCAATATCGTCTGCGCTCTGCCCGCAGGTGCCGGGCATGATCGCAGCGGCGGCGGCACTGCTTGCGGTTGCCTTGGGCTGCATCGGCCTGATCGTGGGCAAGCGGCTGGCGGCACGTTCGCGGGCCGAGCGTGTGCGCCTGCAAGCCCATATCGAGGAGCTGGAAGCGACCAAGGATGTCCTGGAAAAGATGTCCGCCGACCTGACCAAGGCGCTTACCGCCGCGGATGCCGCCAGCAAGGCGAAATCGGAATTTCTGGCCGCGATGAGTCACGAACTCCGCACGCCCTTGAACGCGGTCATTGGGTTCTCGGAGGTGATGGCCAATGAGGTGTTCGGCTCGCTGGGCAATCCGCGCTACCAGGAATATGCCGAAAGCATCCGCCGCAGCGGCACGCATCTGCTTGGTCTTATCAACGATGTGCTCGATATGTCCCGGATCAGTTCGGGCGAACTGACACTGTCGCGGGAGGATATCCGCGTAGCCGACCTCATCTCCAAGGCGGTTGGCGTGATTACGCTGCAGGCCGAAGCGAACGATGTCATGCTGATCGAAGACGTCGAACCCTGGCTGCCCCCGCTGCGGCTGGATCGCCGCCGGATGCGCCAGGTGCTGGTCAATCTTCTCACCAATGCGGTGAAGTTCACCCCGGCCGAAGGCACGGTGCGCGTTTGCGTGCACCGGCGGGGCGAAAATATCGCCATCGAGATCACCGACTCCGGCATCGGGATGTCCGCCCATGAGATTCCCAGAGCCCTGGAGCATTTCAGCCAGGTCGACGGCAGCCTGTCGCGCAAATATGAGGGCGCTGGTCTGGGGCTACCACTGGCCAAGCACCTGACCGAGCTGCATGGCGGCTGGCTTGAGCTGAAAAGCGAGCCGGGCGTAGGGACGACGGCGACCGTCATTTTGCCCCCTCAGCCCGCCAAAGCCGAGCGGGAAGCGGCATAAACGGCAAAACCCGATTCTCACCCTTGCTTCGCGCCGCTATGCCCCTGATATAGTGGCCCTGGGAGGTTGGCGACGGACGAAACACTCGCCAACCCGGTCAGGTCCGGAAGGAAGCAGCCGTAACGAGCGCCGTTTCGGGTCGCTCGCCAGCCTCCTTCCATTTCCAAGCCGAAAGCCGAACATGGACGAGCGATCCGAGCCAGGTTTGGGCCTCGACAACCCGGCGCCAAGCGGGCCGTCGCTGGGCGCGCCCCCCCCTCCGGCGCGTGCCGAGCCCTATCGTGTGCTGGCGCGCAAATACCGGCCGTCCGATTTCACCGGGCTGGTTGGGCAGGAAGCCCTGGTCCGTACGCTGCGCAACGCGTTCACCACCGGCCGGATCGCCCACGCCTTCATGCTGACCGGCGTGCGTGGCGTGGGAAAGACCACCACCGCGCGCATTATCGCCCGTGCCCTCAACTGCGTTGGACCGGACGGCAAGCGCACCTCGCCGACCATCGATCCGTGCGGCGTCTGCGAGCCGTGCCGGGCGATTGCCGAATCGCGCTTTGTCGACGTGCAGGAAATGGATGCCGCCTCCCGCACCGGCATCGAAGACATCCGCGAGATCATCGAGGGCACCCGCTACGCCCCGGCGGCGGCGCGCTACAAGGTCTACATCATCGACGAAGTACACATGCTGTCGAAGCAGGCTTTCAACGGTCTGCTCAAGACGCTGGAAGAGCCGCCGCCGCATGTGAAATTCGTCTTCGCGACGACCGAAATCCGCAAAGTGCCGGTGACGGTTCTGTCGCGCTGCCAGCGTTTCGACCTAAGGCGCATCGAGACCGCGGTTTTGGCGGATCATCTGGGCGGCATCGCCCAGCAGGAACATATCGCCATCGAACCGGCGGCCCTGTCGCTGATCGCGCGCGCGGCCGAAGGTTCGGTGCGCGACGGTCTGTCGCTGCTGGATCAGGCGATTGCGCATCATATCGGCGACCAGGTTTCGGAAATCACCGGCGAGTCGATCCGCGCGATGCTGGGCCTGGCGGACCGCGGCCGCGTGCTTGACCTGTTTGAAAAGTTGATGGGCGGCGAAATCGCGCATGCGCTGGCGGAATTCAAATCGCTTTACGACAGCGGGGCCGATCCGCTCGTCGTCATTCAGGATTTGCTGGAGACGACGCATTTTCTAACTCGGGTGAAAGTAGCGCCCGGCGCGGAAGGATTTTTCGACGGCGGTTCTGCGGAAGCGGCGCGCGCTGTCACCATGGCAGGCAAGCTCACGGTTCCGGCGCTGACGCGCGCCTGGCAGATGCTGCTCAAGGGCCTGTTGGAAGTGCGCGATGCCGCCAATCCGTACCCGGCCGCGGAAATGGCGATGGTGCGGCTTGGCTATGCGGCCGATCTGCCGCCAACGGAAAAATTGGTGAAGAGCTTGCGCGATGGCGAGGGGGGCGCCGGCCAGTCAGCCGCCCCGCGTCCGCCCAGCGGCGGTGGCGGCGCGCCGCGTGCGCAAATGGCAGCCCTTGCCTCGGAGCAGCCCATGCTCCGGCGGGACCCGCCGCCGCAGGCCGCGCCGGCCATGTCAGCGCCGGCCGTCGATATTCAGACGCTGCAAGATTTGGTCGCATTGGCGAAAGCGAAGAACGCGCGGCTGCTCTCGACGCAACTGGAGACGAATGTCCATCTGGTGTCGCTGGAGCGCGGACGCATTCAGTTCCGTCCCAATGCGCAGGCGCCAAAGACGCTGGCGACAGATCTGGCCAATAGCTTGCGCGATTGGACGGGCGAACGCTGGATCGTCACGCTTGCTTCCGAAGGCGGCGCGCTGACGATTGTCGAACAGCGCATCGCCGCGGATCGCGCGAAGAAAGATGCCGTGTCTCAGGAGCCGTTCGTGCGCGCGGTGCTCGACGCCTTTCCGGGCGCGGAAATCGTCGCGGTGCGCGACCGCGAAGTGCTGGACGTCGTGTCCATGCCGCCGGATGAGGAGGCAAATTGATGGATTCCAATTTCCTCAAGCAGATGCAGGACATGCAGCAGCGCGCCGGAGAGTTGCAAAAGGGCCTGGCCTCGATGGAGGCGGAAGGTGTGGCGGGCGGCGGGCTGGTGCGCGCTACCGTCAGCGGCTTGGGCGCGTTGAAAGCGCTCGCCATCGGTTCGGCGTAAGGATGGCTGGCTCACCTGCCGGACAGGAAATCGAGCGTCTGATCCAGTTGCTCAGCAAACTGCCGGGGCTTGGCCCGCGCTCGGCGCGGCGCGCGGCATTGGCGCTGCTCAAGAAGCGCGAGACGTTGCTGGAACCTCTGGCCGATGCCATGGCGAAAGCGGCGGCGGCGCTTAGGACATGCAGCGAATGCGGCAATCTCGATACCACCGACCCTTGCGCGCTGTGCCGCGATCCGGTGCGGGAGACGGGCGTGATTTGCGTCGTGGAAGATGTCGCCGATTTATGGGCGCTTGAACGCGCCAGTGTCTTTCGCGGGAAGTATCACGTGCTCGGCGGCGCGTTGTCGGCGCTGGATGGGATCACGCCCGAACGGCTGAATATGCCCAGGCTCCTGCAGCGGGTGAAAGCGGGCGGCGCGACTGAGATTATTCTGGCGATGAACGCAACCGTCGAAGGTCAGACGACCGCGCACTATCTGCTCGATGCGCTGGAGACGTTCGGCGTGAAGATCACGCGGCTGGCCCACGGCGTGCCCGTCGGCGGCGAACTGGATTATCTGGACGAAGGCACGCTCTCCGCCGCCTTCAAGGCTCGCCGCGTGTTTTGAACCGTACCAAGCGTGCGGTCTTCATGCTTCGCGCAAATTCAGCGGTGGCGAGGCTTCTGGAGCGGCCAGTTCGACACGTTCGATCTTTTCCGCGCGGCTCGTGATTTTCGCCGTCGAGGTGAGAATATTCTTGATGTCGCCATCTGCCTGTCCGAGATGGCTCTGCAATTTGCCCACGCGTTCCGACAGCAGGCGCACATCGTTGAGAAGTGTACCGACTTCTTTCTGAATCAAGCTCGCCTGCTCGCGCATGCGCGCGTCTTTCATAATCGTCTGCACGGTGTTGATCGCCAGCAAGAGGATGTTCGGCGAGACCACGATCACCTGCGCGCGCTGCGCCTTCTGAAGCACGTCGGAGAAGGACTCGTGCAGTTCCGCATACAGCGACTCGGATGGCACGAACATGATCGCCGGCGCCTGCGTCTCGCCGGGGATGAGATATTTGTCCGCGATGTCGCGGACATGCTTGCCGATGTCTATGCGAACGCGCTGTTCGGCGGCGCGCTTTTCGAGTTCGCTCGAGGCCGCTTTGAGCGCCGCGAAGGATTCCAGCGGAAACTTGGAATCGATGACGATGGCCTGCTGCGAGCCCGGCATGCGGATCAGGCAGTCGGGCCGGTTACGGTTGGGGATCGTGGCCTGGAATTCGTACATTCCCGGCGGCAGCGCATCGCGGATAATGGCTTCCATCTGGCCCTGACCCCAGGCGCCGCGCGCCTGTTTGTTGGCGAGTATCTGCTGCAGAGACACCACTTGTCCCGAAAGGTCGGTTAGATTTTTCTGCGCCTCGTCGATCACGGTCAGGCGCGTATGCAGGCCGCCCAATGTTTCCGCGGTCTTGGCAGCCGTGTCCTTAAGGTTGTCGCCCAGGCGCTTGTCGAGCGCTTCGAGCCGCTCGGCCACCGCGCGCTGCAAGTCGGACTGGCTCTTAATCTGGCTTTCGATGACATGGCTGAACCGGCCGGCGATTTCGTTCTGTGCGGCGGTAAGCTCGCTCAGCTTGGCGTCCAACAGGGCGGCTTCCGCCCCATCTCTGACTTGCCCCTGCTGCTGGGAATGGTTGAGCGTCGCGCCCATGCGGCTGACCGCATAAACGGTAAACCCAAGCCCGGCCAGCACCGCGGCAATCGCCACGAGAAAAACCCATATCATCATGGCCGCGACTCCCTTTGCACAGGCGGTTACCTTACGGTGATTCGGGGGTGGCTTGACCCCTCTTTGTTCTTCTCCTATGTCCGGCGCCGCCATGGCTATTCTTCAACTCGTCAAAGCGCCCGATCCGCGGCTGAAGCTGATCTCCGATCCCGTTCCGGAGGTGGATTCCAAACTGCGCAAGTTTATGAGGGACATGGTGGAAACCATGTACGACGCCAACGGCATTGGGCTTGCCGCCATTCAGGTGGGCATCGCCAAGCGGGTGGCGGTCATCGACCTCGATCCGGGCGGTCCCAAGAGCAAGGTCATCTACATGGTCAACCCGCGCATCGTGGGCGCGTCGGGCGAACTGTCGACCTATAATGAAGGCTGCCTCTCGGTGCCGGAGGTCTGGGACGATGTGAAGCGTCCTGCGACCCTGACGGTCGAATACACCGACGAGAACAATAGATTGCAGACCGTGACGGCCGACGGCTTGTTCGCGACCTGCCTGCAGCATGAGATCGACCACATCAACGGCATGTTGTTCATCGACCATCTGTCCAAGCTGAAGCGGTCGATTGCTTTGCGCAAATCGGCCAAGCTGAAGCGTCAGGATAAGGATTAGCTTGTGCCTTGTGATAAGGCTGGCCGATGAGTCTACGCCTAGCTTTCATGGGAACACCGGCCTTTGCCGTGCCGACGCTGGCCGAACTAATCGGTGCGGGGCACGACATTGCCTGCGTCTACTCGCAGCCGCCGCGTCCGAAGGGGCGCGGGCTCGCGGAAGAAAAATCCCCCGTCCATAAATTCGCGGACAGTGCCGGCATTCCCGTGCGGACGCCGGTGTCGTTGAAGGGCGCCGAAGAGCAGGAGGCGTTTGCCGCGTTGGACCTCGATGCGGCGGTTGTGGTGGCCTATGGGCTGCTGCTGCCGCAGGCGGTTCTGGACGCGCCGAAGCTGGGATGCATCAATCTGCATGGTTCGTTGCTGCCGCGCTGGCGCGGTGCGGCCCCGATTCAGCGCAGCATCATGGCGGGCGATGCCGAAACCGGCGTGATGGCCATGAAGATGGAAGCGGGATTGGATACCGGCCCGGTGCTGATGGCCGAATGTGTCACGATTGGCCGCCGGACCTATGGCGAGCTGCACGACGAATTGGCGCGGTTGGGCGCCGATTTGATGGGACGCACGCTGGGCGCGCTGGAGCGGGGCGGGATCGCGCCGGTGCCGCAGCTGGGCGAAGGCGTGACCTACGCCAAAAAGATCGACAAAGCGGAAACGCGTATCGATTGGACGCGTCCCGCAACTGAGATCGATTGCAAGATACGCGGACTATCGCCTGCTCCCGGTGCTTGGTTCGAAGCGAAGGGCGAACGGATTAAACTGCTGTTGGCCGAGCCGGTCGCCGCAACGGGAGCGCCCGGTGAAGTGCTGCCGGATTTCTCCATCGCATGCGGCGAAGACGCGCTGAAGCCGGTCACCGTTCAACGCGCGGGCCGCGGCGCCGCGGACTGGAATGCCTTCCTCCGCGGCTTCCCGCTGCACGTTGGAGAGAAGCTGCCGTGTTGATCCCCCCCTGCGGAGCAAAGCGGAGCGGTGGAGGGGGACCGCTTTTCTTCCCCCGTTTACGGGGGAAGTGGCGCGCGCAGCGCGACGAAGGGGGCTGCGGTGGAGGGGGCGACTGCATGCGCGATCTAAAATTCATAAGCGCGCCATCCTCCCGAAATTCGTACTTGCGGCAGCCCCCTCCACCATGCTTCGCATGGTCCCCCTCCCCCGCTGCGCAGGGGAGGAGCAGGTAATGCCGCGGTATCGGGTGACGGTGGAATATGACGGTGGACCGTTTGCGGGGTGGCAGCGGCAGGACAATGGGCCGTCGATTCAATCTGCTCTGGAAGAGGCGATTTTCAAACTATCCGCCGAACGCGTCGGCGTGACGGGCGCCGGACGCACTGATGCCGGTGTGCATGCGCGCGGGCAGGTGGCGCATTTCGATCTGGTGAAGGAATTTTCCGGCGACAAGGTGCGCGATGCCCTGAACGCGCATCTACGACCCGCACCAATTGCCATTCTGGAAGCGGCAGTTGCCGCGCCCGATTTTCACGCGCGTTTTTCGGCTATCGGGCGGCATTACGAATATCGCATCCTCTGCCGCCGCGCGCCGCCGGCTTTGGATCGCGGCCATGTCTGGCATGTGTCGCGCGCGCTGAACGCCGAAGCCATGCAGCAAGCGGCACAGTGCTTTGCCGGCCAGCACGATTTCACGACGTTCCGTTCATCGGAATGCCAAGCCAAATCGCCGGTGAAAACGATTGATCGCTTCGATGTCTCGCGGCAGGGCGATGAGATTGTCTTGTACACACGCGCGCGTTCGTTTCTGCATCATCAGGTGCGTTCGATGACCGGAACGCTGAAGCTGGTAGGCGAGGGCAAATGGCGGCCCTCCGATGTCGCGCGCGCGCTCGAAGCCCGCGATCGCACACGCTGCGGCACCGTCGCTCCGCCCGACGGGCTGACGCTGCTCCGCGTTGATTATCCCTAACCTCCCTCGCCCTCCATGGCCGGGCTTGACCCGGCCATGGAGGGCGAGGGGCGGGGTGAGGGGGTGTTCTATCCGTCGCGCGGATCGTTCGTGGTGAGACCGCCCCCTCATCCCGGCCTTCTCCCCGAAAAGGGGAGAAGGAGTTGTTCAGAGTTGTTGCAGGTCTACTTGTTCGACGGCGGCGAGGGGGATTTTGCGGCCGAGAAAGATTTCGCCGACGCGGGCGAAGCGTTCGGGAGCATCGGTGGCGAGGAAACGTGGTGATGTGGAAGCTCGGTCAGCCGCAAGCCCGTTTTTCTTGAGCAACGATTCCACCGCAGCAGCAGTGGTTGCGGCGCTATCGACCAAGCGGATGTTTGGTCCGGCGACGTGCGCGATGACGTCTTTCAGCGCCGGAAAATGGGTGCAGCCGAGCACCAGGCATTCCGGTTGAGCGGTGTCTCTCGCAAGCAGCGGGTCTAGGTAACGCTTTGCCACAAGCTCCGCGATGGGGCCGTCCGTCAGGCCTTCTTCCGCGAGGGCGACGAACAACGGGCACGGTTGCTGCGTGACGGAGGCCGACGGGTTGCGCGCATGGATGGCGCGCTCGTAAGCGCCGCCTTTCACGGTGCCTTCCGTGGCTATGACCGCGATGCGTCCCGACGGCGCGGCGGCAACGGCAGCATCGGCGCCGGGTTCGATCACGCCAATCACCGGCGTCGGCGAAAGCGCTTCTGTCAGCGCGGGCAGCGAGGTGGCCGATGCCGTGTTGCAGGCAACGACCAGCAGCTTGATGTCGTATTTCATCAGCGCGCGGGCGCATTGCACGGCGTAGCGGCGGACCGTATCGGCGCTTTTGCTGCCATAGGGAAGGCGTGCCGTGTCGCCGAGATAGACGAAGCTCTCGTTCGGCAGGCGTTCCATCAACGCGCGCATGACGGTCAGCCCGCCCATGCCGGAATCGAACACACCGATGGGGCGATTGCTTAAATCGGTCATTGCGCGAAATAGAGCTCGAGCACCGTTTCATAAATGCGCGTGAGCGATTCTATATCCGTGAGCGCCGCACATTCGTCGGTCTTGTGCATGGTAACGCCCGGCAGGCCGAGTTCCGCCACCGGGCAGAAATCCTTGATGAAGCGCGCGTCCGATGTGCCGCCGGTGGTGGACAGTTCGGTCTTTGTGCCGGTTACGTGCGTAATGGCTTGCTCCAGAAGCCCGATAAAGGGACCGGGCTTGGTGACGAACGACACGCCGCTGACACTGTTGGCGATGCCGATTTCGCCGCCATGCGTGGCTTTCACCTCCGCAGCGATTTCCTCAATGCGCCGCATCAGCGAATCGGGTGTGTGCAAATCGTTGAAGCGGATGTTGAAGCCGGCGCGTATCTCGGCCGGCGTCACATTCACCGTGGGATTGCCGACATCAACGGTGGTGAAGGCCAGCGTCGAAGGCTCGAAATGCTCGCTGCCTTCGTCCAGGCGCCACTCGCAAATGCGCGCGATCAGATCGGCCATGATGGGAATGGGGTTGAGCGAGCGCTTCGGATAGGCGGCGTGGCCTTGTGTGCCTCTGACGGCGACGCGGAAATTCATGCTGCCGCGGCGGCCGATTTTGATCATGTCGCCGGTTTTCACCACCGCCGTCGGTTCGCCGACGATGCAATGATCCAGTTTCTCGCCGCGCTCTTTCAGCCAGCTTAAGACCTTCACGGTGCCGTTGATCGCAATGCCTTCTTCGTCGCCGGTTATCAGCAGGCTGATGGAGCCCTGCGGCTTGCCGTTCTTCTCAATGTAACGCTGCAACCCAGCGACGAACGCCGCGATGGCGCACTTCATGTCGGACGCGCCGCGGCCCCACAACATACCGCCGTCGATGTCTGCCGCGAACGGATCGTGCCGCCATCCGCTTGCCTCGCCAACGGGCACAACATCGGTATGCCCCGCAAAGCAGAAATTCGGGCCGCTATCGCCCAGCCGCGCGTACAGATTTTCGACGGGGTCGGTATTCGGCGCTTCGAAGCGCAAACGGTGACACACAAACCCCAGCGGCTTGAGCGCGTCTTCCAGCACGCCAAGCGCACCTGCATCATCGGGCGTCACCGACGGACAGCGGATCAGGGCTTGCGACAGGATAATAGGATCGGTCACCGAATATTCCTCCCCTGCGAAGCGGGGGAGGGGGACCGCGAAGCGGTGGAGGGGGCCGCCGCGCGCTCGATGCTAGTCACGAAGCAACTCATTGATCGACGTCTTCGACCGCGTGCGTTCGTCCACTTGCTTGACGATCACCGCGCAATAGAGCGCCGGGCCGCCGCTGGCGCCGGGCTGGCTGCCGGGCACCACCACGGAATAGGGTGGGACCTTGCCGTAATACACGTCGCCATTGGTGCGGTTGATGATGCGGGTCGAGGCGCCCAGGAACACGCCCATCGAAAGCACCGAGCCTGTGCCGACGACGACGCCTTCGGCCACTTCCGAGCGCGCGCCGATGAAGCAATTGTCCTCGATGATGACGGGGCCCGCCTGCAGCGGCTCCAGCACGCCGCCGATGCCGGCGCCGCCGGAGATGTGACAGTTCTTCCCGATCTGGGCGCAGGAGCCGACGGTGGCCCAGGTGTCGATCATGGTGGCTTCATCGACATAGGCGCCGACATTCACGAAGGACGGCATCAGCACCACACCTTTGGCGATATGGGCCGAGCGGCGGACGATGGAGCCCGGCACCGCGCGGAAGCCGGCCGTGCGGAAACGGTCCGCGTCCCAGCCCTTGAATTTGGAATCGACCTTGTCCCACCAATTGGCGCCGCCGGGGGCGCCTTCGATCGGGTACATGTCGTTCAGGCGGAACGACAGCAGCACGGCCTTTTTCAGCCATTGGTGAACCTGCCATTCGCCATTTACCTTTTCGGCGACGCGCAGCTTGCCGGAATCGAGCGCTTCCAGGGCCGCTTCAACCGCATCGCGCTCAGGGCCGCGAGAGGTGGGGGAAAGCTTGTCGCGGGCCTCCCAGGCGGCATCAATGGTTTGCTGCAAGTTGCTGTCGGTCATGGCGAATGGTCCGTTAACGGGGGGCGGAAAATGCGGGGCGGAACATGGGCGAGCGGCCCGTTTCTGGCAAGGGCTGCGTCGCCCCAATCCCCCGTTTAGAGGTCCCTTAAGCCGAACCATGCACATTCCCCCAGGAGTTAAGGCCTGGGATGGAGGCTCGGTATGGGACTTTGGAAGCGCCTGATGGGGAAGCTGCCCGATGAGCTGTCCTATGAAGAGGCACGTGCGGTTCTGGAAGCCAGCAAGCGGTCCGGCGAGGAAGAACTGGCCTCGCGTGCCGATGCCGAACCGGAGATGCTCTATTATCTGGCGGAGCGGGGCGCGCCGAAGGTCCGCCGGAAAGTGGCGGCCAATCCGGCTACGCCCGCCGAAGCCAACCGCTTTCTGGCCGACGATGCCGACGATGATGTGCGTGCGGAGCTGGCCGGGAAAATCGGCCGGCTGCTGCCGGATTTTCTGAATTCCGAACGCGATCGCGTCTGTACGCTCACCTTGGAAACCTTGCGGAAGATCGCGGCCGATCAACTCGTCCGCGTGCGTTCGATTCTGGCGAACGAAATCAAATCGTTCGAATGCGTGCCCAGAGACGTCGTGCTGGCCCTGGCGCGGGATGTGGAACAGACCGTCAGCGTTCCGATCTTGGAATATTCGCCGCTTCTGTCGGATGCCGACCTGAGCGAGATCATCTCCAGTGCGCGGGCGCAAAGTGCGCTGGCCGCGGTCGCCCGCCGGCGCGGCGTCAGCGAGAAAATCTCCGAAGCCATTGTCGCCTCGCTGGATGTGGAAGCGGTTTCGGCGCTGCTCTCCAACCCGAGTGCCCACATTCGCGAAAGTACGATGGACCGGGTTATCGAGAACGCGGAACAGATCGTCGCCTGGCATGGTCCGCTGACAAAGCGTAGCGACCTGTCGCTTCGCGCGCTGCGCCGCATCGCCGGGTTCGTCGGCACGGCTTTGCTGCGGGACTTGACGGAGCGGCATGGGCTCGACGCGGAAACGGAGAAAGTCATCAAGCGCGCTCTGCGCGAGCGGCTGGACAGCGATGACGAAGCCGCCGAAAGCAAGGAAGATAAAGCGCGTAAAGAAGTGATGGCCGCGAAAGCCAAGGGCACGCTGAACGAGAGTTATGTCGAAGAGGCGGTGGAAGCCGGGCGGCGGGACGTCGTCATTGAAGCGCTTGCCGTGCTGACGGAAGCCGAGCGGCCGATGATCGAGAAAATATTTTCCGCGCGCAGCGCCAAGGCAGTGACGGCGCTTGTCTGGAAGGCGGGTCTGCCCATGCGCATCGCGTTCAAGACGCAAACGATGGTGCTTAAGCTTCCCCACGACGAGTTGCTGCCGGCGCGCGCGGGAGTCTCGTTCCCGCTCGGCGAAGACGAGATGCGCTGGCACCTGTCGTATTTTTGGTTTGGGAAGGAGTAGTTTTGAATCACCTCCCCGCACGGGGGAGGTGATGACCGGGCAGGTCAGTCCGGCGTGATGATGGTGCCGGCGCCGAGTTCGGTGAAGAGTTCGAGCAGCAGCACGTGGGGGATCCGGCCGTCGAGAATCACGGCCGCATGAACGCCCATTTCTACCGCGTCGATGGCGGTTTCGATCTTGGGAATCATGCCGCCGGAAATCGTGCCGTCCGCGATCAGCGCCCGCGCCTGGCTGACCGACAAATGCGGGACCACTTTGCCTTCGCGGTCCATGACGCCTTCCACATCGGTCAGAAGGATAAGCCGCTCCGCCGCGATGGCGCCGGCAACCGCGCCCGCGACCGTATCGGCGTTGATGTTGTAGCTCTCCGCCTTAGGGCCTACGCCGATAGGCGCTACGACGGGGATGAGATCGGAGTTCAGGATCATCCGGAGGACCTCGGCGTCCACGCGTTCCGGTTCGCCGACAAAGCCCAGATCGATGGTGGTCTTCTCGCCGGTCTTGGGATCGATCTTGGTCTTTCCGACCTTGCGGGCAACGATCATGTTGCCGTCTTTGCCGGAAATGCCGACGGCACGGCCGCCCTCGGCGTTGATGCCGGCGACGATCTGCTTGTTGATGCTGCCCGAGAGTACCATCTCGACGACTTCCATCGCCGCTTCATTGGTCACGCGCAGGCCGTCGACGAAGGACGATTCGATATTGAGCCGCTTCAGCATCGCTCCGATCTGCGGACCGCCGCCATGCACCACGACCGGATTGATGCCGGTCATTTTCATCAGAACGATGTCCTGCGCGAATTCCGTCGGGACGCCGCCTTCCATGGCGTGGCCGCCATACTTCACGACGATCGTCTTGTTGTCGTATTTCAGGATGAAGGGAAGCGCCTCGACCAGCACGCGGGCCGTCGCACGCAAGCGCGCGATCTGACGCAAATTGCCATCGTTGCCGCGCGTGGTGTCTTCCGGAACGCTCATCGACCCACCCCTGCTAGAGCACGATCCGATGAATCGGATCATGCTCTAGATTCCTTAGTTTGGCGCGCAATCTAACGACGAACCGGCGTCCACTTCGTCGGATTGCGCTCTAATTGGCGCGGAGGCTTAAAGCTCCGCGCCTTCTGCGTCAAAGGCAAACATGCGCCGCAGGGTTAATGGAGCGCCAGCGCCGCAAGGCTGGCGCGCAAATCCGCGATCCCCGTGCCTTTCTCGGCCGAGGTGGCGAGCAGCTCAGGGTACGCCGCGGTGTGGCGGTCGGCCTCGCGCTTGGTTTCCGCCGCGATCGCCGTAAGCTCGCCGGGGCTAAGCTTGTCGGTCTTGGTCAGGACAAGCTGATAGGAGACAGCCGCGCGGTCGAGCATATCCATGACCAGCACATCGTGGGGCAGGGGCGCCCGGCGCGAGTCGATCAGAAACACGACGCGGCGCAGGCTCGGCCGCCCGCACAGATAGGCAAAGATCAGCTCCGTCCACTTGTCGGACTCGGCCTTGGACACCTTCGCATAGCCATAGCCGGGCAGGTCGGCGAGCATCAGCCGGCCGCCCAGGCGGAAGAAGTTGAGTTCGCGGGTGCGGCCCGGCGTGTTGGACACGCGCGCCAGCGTTTTGCGGCCGGTGAGCGCATTGACCAGACTCGACTTGCCGACATTGGAGCGGCCGACAAAGGCCACCTCCGGAATCCGGGTCGGGGGTATGCCGGACAGGTCGGCAGCGCCACGCTCGAACACGCATTCCTGCGCGAACAGCATACGGCCCGTTTCTAAAGCTTCGGTGCGCGCCCGGCGCGCGTTCAGGTCTTCCATGTCAATCCGGCGGTCCGGCCGGCTTTTCCGGTGCTGCGCCGCGCCTCAATCGCGCGCCCATGCCGCTCAAGCGGTCCAGGAAATCGACCGGCGTGCCGGTGGAGCGCATGATGACGACCTGTTGGATGATCGAAAGGAAGTTGTTCCAGCTCCAATAGATCACCAGCCCAACCGGGAAGTTGGCCATCATGTAGGTAAAGATGAGCGGCATGAAGGCGAAAATCTTCTGCTGCGCGGGGTCGGCCGGCGGCGGATTCAGATTGGTCTGAACCCACATCGTGGCGCCCATGACGATGGGGAAGACGCCGAGCATCAGGTACGACGGAGGCGTGAACGGAATGAGCCCGAACAGATTGAAAATCGAGGTCGGGTCTGGCGCGGAAAGGTCCTTTACCCAGCCGAAGAAGGGTGCGTGCCGCATGTCTATGGTGACGAGCAGAACCTTATACAGCGAGAAAAACACCGGGATCTGGATCAGCATCGGCAGGCAGCCCGCCAGAGGATTGACCTTCTCCTTGGCGTAAAGGGCCATCATCTCCTGCTGCTGCTTGGCCTTGTCGTCCTTGAAGCGGGCGCGCAGCCGTTCCATTTCAGGCTGCAGCTTCTTCATCTTGCTCATCGAGCGATACGAAGTGTTCGCGAGCGGGAAGAACAGCGCCTTCACGAAGACGGTGAAGATCAGGATGGCGATGCCGAAATTTCCGACATAGCGATAGAGAAAGTCGATCGCCATAAACATCGGCTTGGTGATGAACGAGAACCAGCCCCAATCCACCGCCATATCGAAACGCTGGATGCCGAGCGTGCGCGAATAATCGTTGACGAGGTCCACGACCTTGGCGCCGGCAAAAAGATGATGCACGACGGTCTGCGAACCGTTCGGTGCGATGGTCTTCGGCTTCATGGTGAAGTCGGACTGATAGGCCTTCACACCGTTTGCGTCATAGGCCTTGTAGGTTGCGGTCAGTTGTTCCGACTGCGGTGGCGCGACGGCGGCCATCCAATATTTGTCGGTGATGCCGACCCAGCCGCCCATGCTGTCGAAACGCTGCGTCTCGTTGGTCTTGCCAAGATCGTCATAGGTCGGATCCTTCAGCGTGCCGCCGAGTACGCCGATAAAGCCTTCATGCACAACCCAATAGCGCTGCTCCGGCGGCAGATTGTGACGTGAGACCAACCCATACGGATACATCGTGACCGGCTGGGCCGAGTGGTTGTCCACGGAATCGGTGACCGTGAACATGTAGTTCTGGTCGACCGAAATGCGCCGCGTGAACGCGAGGCCCTGGCCGTTGTCGTAAGCCAGCTCGACGTCCTTGCCGGGGGCGAGCTGGTCGCCCTGCACCAAGCGCCATTGGGTGTTCGCATCCGCACCTTTTTGCTGCGCGCCCGCATCGGCGATCCAGCCGAACTCGGCGAAATAGGGATGCTCGGCTTGCAGCGGGGACAGCAGCTCGATCTCAGGGCTCTTGGGGTCGGGTGTCACGTGGTAGTGCTTCAGCCGCAAATCGTCGAAACGGCCGCCGGTCAGATTGATCGACCCGGCGAGGGTCGGTGTGTCGATCGAAGCGCGTTCCGATGCCGCTTTCAGCGCGGCATCGCGCACCAGCTTTTGCCCCGCTTGCGGCACTGCTCCCGCACCGGGTTGCGCCGAGGGATTGGCTTTCTGCTGCTGGGCAATTTCCTGCTGCTTAAGCTGTTCGGGCGTCGGCTTCTGTGGGCCCACGAAATATTGCCAGCCGAAGACCACGGCCATGGACAGCACGATGGCAAGAATCAGGTTGCGCTGTTCGGACATGCTGTCTCCGGTCGGTCAGTGCTTATGGCTTTGGTGCGGAACGGGGTCGTAACCCGAACCGCTACCCAGCCATTTGATGGGATGGCAGCGCGCAAGCCGCTTCGCTGCAAGCCAGCTGCCCTTCAATGGCCCGTAAAGGGTCAAGGCTTCAAGCGCGTAAGCGGAACAGGACGGGCTAAAGCGGCAGGCGGGCGGTAAAAACGGAGAGAGCGCGTAGCGGTAGGCGTGGATCGGTGCGCCCAACATCGCGATGGCCAGGCGGCGCGGCAGACGCTGCAATGTCTTAAGCATCGCGCGGCCCTCTTTCGCCTTCGGCCCTTGCCGCGGCGTTACGCGCCCCATCACGGTTAAGAGCGGCTCGGTCAAGAGCGGCATGGGCAGCGTTGATCGCTTTCTCCATATCCTGGGTGAGTAGAGCAAAGGGACGCGACAGGGTCGCGGTTCGGGCGACCAGAACATAGTCATGCCCTTCGCGCCCTAAAAGAGGAAGGGTGGTGGCCGCTGCCGCGCGCAGGCGCCGTTTGGCCCGGTTGCGCTGGACGGCGCCGCCCACTTTGCGGCTGGCGGTGAACCCCACGCGTAGAGCGCCTGGCTTTGGCACAGGCGACCCGCAAAGCTCGAGCCCGAGCGCAGCCAGGGATTGGCGGCGGCCCTTCTGCGCCCGCAGGAAATCGGCGCGGGTTTTCATGTGTTCGAGTGTCAGCTTGGCGGACGCCGCGGGCAGCGGCGGCACAGAGGCGTCGGTGATCAGGCCGAAAGCCGCTTGCGGCCTTGGGCGCGGCGGCGCGAAATCACTTGGCGGCCCTTTTTGGTGGCCATGCGATGCCGGAAGCCATGCCGGCGCTTGCGGACGATTTTGCTCGGCTGATAGGTGCGCTTCACGACGGGGATCTCCGCAAAAAGGCCGGTTTATCGACAAAAGAGCCGTGCTTCTAAGCGGCTGGACTGGCGGTGTCAACCGGAAGCGGCGGGTACACCCGCCGCTTCCGGTTACACGAGGCATTACTGAATGGTGGCGATGGCGACGTGGTTGACGCCGCTTTCCGCCATAACAAGGCCTTTACCGTCGGCCGTGGGCATCATGTTGCGAACGACGCCGCCGCCGGAAGGCAGGACCGGGAAGGTCTGGAACTTCTCGGATTTGGGATCAAAGCGGACAAGGCCGTTCGGCTTGGTGTTGCCTTCGTCGTACCAGACGATGCCGTTCAGCGTGGTGATGCCATAGGGCTGGGACTTCGGACCGCCCGGCGAGGCCCATTCCTTGGTCGCGCCGTTCTTGGTGTCGTACATGCCCAGATAGCCGCGCGAGTAATCCGAAATCCAGATCACGTCGTTGGCGTCGATGGCGATGCGGCGCGGGCGCGTGGCGGTGTTCGGCAGGTTAACCTCATGGATTTCCATGGTTTTTTCGTCGATCCAGGCCAGCTTCGGCTTCTGCCATTCGCTGAACCAGAGCTTGCCCTTGGAATCGAACACCATGCCGTAGGGGGCCGCCTTTTCGGTCGGAACAACGGCCAGCTTCACGTCGCCGGTCTTCGGATCGAGACGGCCCACCATGTTGCTGTTCTGGCTGGTGAACCAGAGGATGCCGTTCTTGTCGAAAAGCGGGGTGTGCGGGTCGCGGGCAGCGCCGGTCTTATATTCGGTGAACTGGCCGGTCTTCGGGTTCAGCTTGCCGATATAACCTTTGAAGTTGCCCGTGTACCAAACGTTCCCTTCCTTATCCATGGTCAGGCCATGGGGGCCGGAAATGGGGGTCTTGGTCTTGAAGACGTCGAACTTGCCGGTCTTCGGGTCGAGATGGCCGATATAGCTGCCCATGTGGGCGGTGTAGAACATGGTGCCATCGGGCGCGGCCAGCGGATCGTGCGGACGCGAACCCGGAACCGGCAGTTCCCATTCCTTGATGCTGACCTTCACCGGGCCGGCAACAGCCTTGAACGGGTTGCCGGGCTTTTCCGGGAAACTTTTGACCAGATAATCGATCATGGGCTGCACTTGGTCGGGCGTGAGAGAGGCGCCCGCATTCATCATCATGTGTACATTGTTGGCCCATTCAGCGGCGTTGTAGTTGCCGTACACGATGCGGCCCAGTTCATGGCACGTCGTGCAGTTCTGCTCGACAACGGCCTTCATCGGGCCTGCCGGAAGCTTGCCGACGTCAGGATCGTTGGTCTGTGCCGCGGCGGGCAGCACGGCGGCGGCCGCAATGGCGGCAGCGAATATCAATTTCGTCATGGGGTCCCCTTTGGGAAGCGTTTCCGGCCAAAGCCGCGCGGAATTTAGAGGAAGCGTCCCTGCCTGCCAATACGGCAGAGAAAAGTTAAGCTGAGACGCACGGGTTTCCGCGCATCTCAGCCCAACGCTCGCACGATTCGACCGAAACTGGCCGCTAAACTTTACTGAATGTAAGCAATCGCGACTTTGTTCTCTCCGCTCTCGGCCATGACGATGCCCTTCTTGTCAGCTGTGGGCATCATGTTGCGCACCACGCCGCCATTGGGGATCACAAAGGTCTGGAAGCTTTCGGCTTTCGGATCGAAGCGTACCAGCCCATTCGGATGGGAATGGCTTTCCGAATACCAGACGATCCCGTCGATGACGGTGATGCCGTAAGGCTCGGATTTCGCGCCGCTGGGCGAAAGATATTCCTTCACCAGCTTGCCGGTCTTGGTGTCGAATTTCCCGAGATAGCCGCGGTCGAAATCCGTGTACCAGATGACGTCATTGGCATCGATCGCGATACGGCGCGGACGCGCCCCTTCCGGCAATGGATACTCGGTAATGTTCATGTTCTCGTCGAGGCTGGCGAGCTTGTTCGTGCCGAACAGGTCGATCCAGAGCGTCCCCTTGGTGTCGAAGACCGTGCCGTAAGGCAGCGCCTTCGGCGTCTTCACGGTGACGAGCTTGATTTCACTCGTCTTCGGGTCGAGCCGGCCGACCATGTTGGAGCCCTGCACGGTGAACCAGAGGCGGCCTTGCTTGTCGAACATCGGCGTGTGCGGGTCGCGCGCCTTGGGGTCCGGCATCTTATATTCGGTGAACTGGCCGGTTTTGACGTCGAGCTTGCCGATGTAGCCTTTGAAATTACCCGTGTACCAGACGTTGCCGTCTTTATCGGCGGCCAGGCCGTGCGGGCCCGAGATCGGCGTCTTGGTCTTGTATTCCGTGATTTTGCCGGTCTTCGGGTCGAGATGGCCGAGGAGGCTGCTGCGATGACCGGTGTACCACATCGTGCCGTCCGTCATGGCCAGCGGGTCGTGCGGGCGCGTGCCGGCGGTCGGCAGGTCCCATTCCTTGACCTCAACCTTCGCCGGGCCGGAAACCATCTTCAGCACCGGCTCTTTATGCGCCGGGATTTTGGCCAGGAATTTCTTCAGTTGTGCTTTCTCTTCCGGCGTAACCGGGGCGCCGACGTTTGTCATCCCATCGACGACATGGTTCCATTCCTGGGCGTCATGGTCGGCCGTCACCACGCGCTCCAGCGTGTGGCAGACGGTGCAGGCGCGCTGCATGATCTCCCGCTCCGGCCCTTGAGGAAGCTTGTTCAGATCAGGGTCGGCGGCATTTTGCGCCAAAGCGGGCAGGATCAGGCCGAGGCAGGCGACAGCGCCGAGGAGCGCGGTTCTGGACATGGGTGTTCCCCGTAAAATGTGTGCGTGCTTTTTTACCGCAACTCGGGGGGCTTTGCGGTAATCACGGGAGCGTGAGGCTCGGGCCTCGCTGTGCAAAAATGCGCGAGGTGCCGCCCTATCGGCCATTTGTCCTACTTCTGGCGGATATTCGTCCGGCCCGGACACCCCCTCCCCAACGCCGGAGGGCGGGGATGGCTCCGGCCCGCTGAGGCACCATATTTTTATGAAGCGGCATGATTTTGCCCGGAATCTGGTGTTACCTGACGGAATGTTGAAGGAACTGGAAAGGCCCAGAACGGGGTGGCGGCTGGCGATGTACAGCCTGTCCGGCCGGCTCCTTCTGCTGACCATTCTGTTCGTCATGCTGAGCGTGGCGCTGATCTATTTTCCTTCGGTCGCCCGCTACCATCATCAGTTGCTGCAAGACCGGATCAACTCGGCGCAGCTCGTCATCCTCCCGTTCACAGAGGCGCCGGGACAACAATTGTCGGCAAACTTGCGCAAGCAGCTGCTCGATCGCGCGGGTGTCGAAGCGGTGATTTTGCGTGGTGGGGGCCAGCACGAACTGTTTCTAGTGGGGCCTCAGCCGCCGGACATCCAGGCCGAATATGATGGCGGCGAAACCGACCTGATCGAACAAATTGAGGATGTGATCGGCGCAATGTTCGCCGCGCCGCGCCGCACGATCAGCATCACCGCCCAGACCGGTATCGGTCAGGGCGCCAGCATCGTTGTGGTCGCTAATGAAGAACCCATTCGCGCCGCGCTGTTTGTGTTCTCGACGCGTGTCCTGGCGCTTTCCATTTTTGTTTCGGCGCTGACGTCGCTTCTGGTTTTCGTCAGTCTGTATCTGATCTTGGTGCGGCCGATGCAGCGCATCACCGCCGCCATGATCAACTTTCGCAACAATCCCGAAGACCCGGCGCGTATTCTCACGCCCTCGACGCGGCGTGATGAAATCGGCACGGCCGAACGGGAATTATCGACGCTGCAGCATGAGCTTTATGGCTTCCTGCAGCAGAAGACGCGGCTCGCCACGTTGGGTCTGGCGGTGGCGAAGATACAGCACGATCTGCGCAACATCTTGTCGAGTGCACAGATTGCATCGGACCGTCTCGTCGCAAGCAACGACCCCGTCGTAAAGCGCGTGGCGCCGCGGCTGGTGGATGCTTTGGATCGTGCCATCAATCTCGCAACCAACACGCTTCGTTATGGCCGCGCCGAGGAGCGTAAGCCGCAACGCATGCGGCTACAGCTGGGAACGTTGATGGACGAAGTCGCATCATCGGCGCTTCCCGAGGAAGGCGAAATCGCGCTGGAGAAGCGTATCCCGCAAGGGCTGGAAATCGACGCCGATTCCGAGCAGCTCTTTCGCGTGCTGCTCAATCTGCTCAGCAACGCGCGGCAGGCGCTTGAAGCGATGCCTGCGGATGGGAAGAGCAAGAAGGGTATTCTTGTGGAGGCATGGCGCAAGTTCGACACGGTCGTCATCGAGATCGCCGACAATGGCCCTGGTATTCCCGCGAACGTACGTGAGCGGCTGTTTCTTCCATTCTCGGGCACAACGCGAAGCGGCGGTTCCGGCCTCGGCCTTGCCATTTCGCGCGAGCTTATTCCGGCCCATGGCGGTGAACTCGCGCTGGTTGCTTCCAACGCAGCCGGAACGCGGTTCAAACTGACCGTGCCTGATCGCAAGGCCGCCTGAACAATTTACGCCGGCAGTTTGGGCATGGTCGCCGTCACGCTTGGCCGGGTGATATGCCGTTGCAGATAGGCTGAAAGATGCGGGTTGTTCGCCAGCATGGGACCGCTTTCCGGCATACGCGCAAGATAGAAGAGAATGGGCAGCAGGTTGATGTCGGCCAGCGTGAACGACGCATTCACGAGGTAGCCGCTATCCGCAACCGCCTTGTCGAGAATTGCGAGCTGCGCCTCCATTCTCGGGAGCGCGCCTTCAATCTGCGGCCGGTTCGGACTGCCGTCGGGTGTGCCCGGAAAAATATAGCCGAGCAGGTACTGACGCACGCAAACCGGATCGATGCTGGTGTTGACCAGCGAAATCCATTGTTCGGCCAGCGCGCCCGCCACTGCGTCGCGCGGCGCAAGCGGCGGTCCGTCAAAGGCATGGTCGATGTAGAAGTAGATGGCGCGCGACTCGTACAGCCGGACACCGCCATGGCGCAGCGCCGGCATCTTTCCGAGCGGATGAATGGCAGAGACTTCCGGCGAATGAGCGGCGGCTACAACCAGTTTATGCGGAACGCCTTTTTCTTCGCAGGCGATACGCGCCGCCCAGACGTAAGTGCTGATCGGACGTCCGACGATTTCCAACTCGGCCATGCTGAGCCCCCATTGCGGTGATGCCGCGAATGAGAGCTCAGCTGAGACGAAATCGCAGCAAAGAACGAACATGGCTTGGGACCCGCAAACCTATCTGGCATTCGGCGCGGAGCGCACACGCCCCGCCGCCGATCTGCTGGCGCGCATTCATTTGCCGTCGCCGCAACGCGTCGTCGATCTGGGTTGTGGCCCAGGCAATTCCACGGCCCTGCTGCGAGCGCGTTGGCCTGATGCGCATATCACTGGCATCGACTCCTCACCCGAAATGCTGCGCGACGCGCGTGCCAGCGGGGTGAAGGCGGAATTTGTCGAAGGCGATATCCGGAACTGGACGCCCGATGCGCCCTATGATGTCATCTTTTCCAATGCGGTTCTGCAATGGCTCGGCGACCACGAGACGCTAATCCCGCGCCTCTTCTCGTTCGTCCGGCCCGGCGGGGTTCTGGCCTTCCAGGTGCCCAGAAATTACGACGAACTCTGCCAGGTGCTCGTGCGGGAAGCGGCGGCCGATTCTCGCTGGTCCGGCCCGCTCGTGGGCGTTCGGGACTGGTGGAACGGGCTGGCGCCGGAAAACTACTACGACTTGCTGTCGCGGCAGGCTCAGACGGTCGACCTGTGGGAGACCCGCTACTTTCATGTTGTTGCCGGCGAGGACGCGGTCTTCCACTGGATGATGGGGACAAGTTTGCGACCCTTTGCTGCGGCGCTCGCGTCACCACAACGCGAAGAATTTCTCAATCATTACAAAGCACTGCTGTCGGCCGCCTATCGTCCGCGCGCGGATGGGAAGACAATCCACCGGTTTCTGCGGCTCTTTTTGGTCGCGCAGAAATCAGCAGACATTACAGCGATGCAATGATATGGCGAGTTTCATCACACGATTGTGGCAAAGCTCGCGCATTTTTCGCTTGAACGCTTACAAAAATGTAACGGGGACGCCGCTCGCGATCTGGGCATATTCAAGGTCTCAACCAAGGAGGCCATTAATGGCTAATGACATCTTGAAGTCGCTCGACAATGCCCTTGCCAATGTCCAGCAGGACCGTCGCGGTTTCCTCCGCACGATGCTGGTCGGCTCTGCCGTTGCGGCGATCCCGGCGATGACCACGCAGGCCGTTGCTCAGGAAGGCGAAGGCGAAGAAGGCAAGAAGAAGAAGAAAAAGAAGAAAGAAGGCGAGTGATCGTCTGACGTCTTTTTCTTTTGAATTGCGTAAAAAGACGGCCGTGTATTCCCAAGGGGATGCACGGTCGTCTCTTACTTTCTGACGTTTGCCCAGAAGCTCATCGATGGCCAATCCGAAAATCCACCCTGCCATTCTCCTGTCGCCTGTCGAGAATGGATACGTTGCCTACGATCCCGCTTCCGACAAACTGCATCAGCTCAATCCGATGGCGGCATTGCTTGCGGAACTGAGCGATGGCGCCCGCAGCGTGGAAGACGTCGAAAATCTGGTGCGGCCGCTGCTGCCGCCCGATGGCGTGGACGCCGTCAAACGCTGGTTCGACGAAGGCGCGAAATCCGGTCTTCTCGTCTCCAGCGATGCTGCGCTTGGCGCGCATCGCGAATTTACGGGCGCGGAACTTTACGCTCTCGCCAAACGCCTCAAAGAATATGGAAATGTGCAGCCGGCTTATCTCTGCACAAAAAGGGCCGTCGAACTCAATCCGGCGGATTGGGACGCCTGGTACGATCTGGGCGATCTGTGTCAGTCGGTTGGCCGCCGCGAGGAAGCGCGCGAGGCCTATCAGAAATATTTCGATACCCACCCCGAGGATGCGGAAATCGAGCATCTGTTGATTGCATTGCGTGACGAGGCGCCGCCCGCGCGCGCGTCCGACCGCACCATCCAGCAGATCTACAAGGACTTCGCCTGGAACTATGAAACGCGCATGCGTGAGGACCTCGAATATAAGGGTCCCGAACGCATTGCCGATGCCGTTCGCGCGGTCATGCCCGAGCCGTCAAACCTGAAGATTCTCGATCTCGGTTGCGGCTCCGGTCTTTCCGGGATCACGCTTAAACCGTGGGCTCGCGAATTGACCGGCGTCGATCTCTCCCCGGAAATGCTGGAGATCGCCAGGAAGCGCGAAATCTACGACCGGCTGGAAGTCGGCGAGATCACGCAATGGCTCAAGGCGAGCGCCGAGCCCTTTGAGATGATCGTGTCCTGCGACGTGATTATCTATTTCGGCGATCTGCATGAGCTTGTCGCGTTGGCAAAGAGCCGGCTGGTGCCCGGCGGGCATTTTGTCTTCTCGATGGAACGCGGTCAGACCTATCCCTTCCGCATCACCGATACGGGCCGCTACGAGCACCATCCCGATCACGTTCGCGACGCCGCTGCTGCTGCGGGACTTTACGTCGCGAATCTGGAAGAAGCGTTCCTGCGCATGGAATACGGTGCGGTGGTGACCGGTCTTTTCGCGGTGCTTAGGAAATAGCGCGCCGGCCCGAACGCTCCAGCATATCGACGAAGGCTTGTTCGAGCTGCCGCGTGTAGTGGGCGGTATCGAACAAGGGCTGCGTTTGCCGGTTGGCGGCGAGCTTCGCTTTCAGGTCGTTGAGTGTGCGCGGGTTGTTGGCAAGCTCCAGCGCAAGCGCCTGATATGAGGCCAGCGAATCCGTTACCAGTTCCGGTAGACCGGCGGCGTGCAGCAGGCTTGCTCCGACCCGGCCTGCAAAGCTGCGCCCTTTGCATGTAATCAGGGGCAGTCCCGCCAGCAGTGCATCGACCGCCGTCGCGTGCGCATTGTAGGGCAGCGTGTCGAGGAACAGATCGGCGCAAGCCAGCCGCGCGAGATGATCCGATGGGCTGGCGACAAGCGGCGCAAAGATCAGGCGCGAAGGATCAACGCCGCGGGCTTGCGCCTCCCGCGCCAGATTTCGCGCCGCTGCCGCATTCGCGCGCGATAGCCACAGGACGCTGCCATTCGTCTGGCGCAAGAGATTCATCCAGATCGCGAAAACGTCCGGCGAGATTTTGTAGCTGTTGTTGAAACAGGCAAAGACGAAAGCATTGTCCGGCAGACCGGCCATCGCGCGGTCGATGCTATTTTCCGCGATCCGGCTATCGTCGATAGGCAAATAACTGCCCGGCAGTGCGATCACCTTCTCGCTGTAGCGGGATCGGTCGGGATTCGGAATAACGATATCGTCGGCAACAATGTAATCCATATAGGGTGCCGCCATGGTGCCGGCGAATCCGAGATAGTTCACCTGAACCGGCGCGGGACGCGCGGCAAAGATTGCGGTGCGGTGGTCGGCCGTGAAACCCATCAGATCGACGGCAATGTCGATTTCCATCTGCCGCATAAGCCGCGCGGCATCCGCATCGGTGTGACGGCTGACATCCACAAATCGATCGCAGGCGCGTTCAAGGCGGCCCCGCAATGCGCTTTTGTCATCGGGGCCCCAGGAAATCGCCGTAATCTCAAAACGCGTGCGGTCGTGCCGTTCCAGAACACTGGCAAGAGCCTGGCCCACCGCGTGGTTGTGGAAATTGGCGGACGCGTACGCGATGCGAATTTTGTCGTGCCGGTAGGTTTCGCCGCGCCACAAGGGTGCAGCGGCGGGAGGAAATTTTTCTGTAATCCAAATGCCCGCGCAGGCTTGTTGTTCCTCCGGACTATTGGACAGCGCCAGAAACTCGAAAGGGTTGATGACCGGCGCATGGTTCCGCACGCTCGCAACGATACGCGCACGTTCCTCGTCAAGGTTTCGCCAGTCGCAGCATTGCAGTTTTGAAAAAGCGAGATCTCCGAACGCGTAGGGATGGAACGGCTCGCGAGCAATCACGGCCTCAAAGCCGCCAATCGCTTCTTCGAAGCGGCTCAGTTCGAACAGCGCGTTGGCGCGGCCCTTGAGCGCTCCCGCATTGTTCGGCTCAATCGCCAACGCTTGCTCGTAACTCGTGAGCGCATCGGCTGCGCGCTGTGCTCCGATCAGCGCATTCCCCCTGTTCAGCAGGACTTGAAAGGTTTGCGGGCGAAGCGTGAGCGCGCGGTCGTAACAGGCGATGGCCTCTTCAAAGCGTCCCAGCTCCGATAACGCGTTGCCGCGATTGTTCCAGCCTTCAAACAAAGAGGGATTGATGCCAAGCGCCGCATCGAAGCTTTGCAAAGCCTCCGCGTGCCGCTTCAACGCCAGCAAGATTGCGCCGCGGTTGCATAAGGCTTCGACAAAGTGCGGCGCAATTTCGATGGCCCGGTCGAATTCGGCAAGGGCCTGTTCGATCTGGTTTGCCTGCGCCAGCGAGCACGCGCGCATATAGGCCGTCGCCGCGCTTTGCGGGACGCTGGCAGGCTGACGCGGTGGCGCTGTATTCGCTACGAAGTCGGCGGGCGGCTCGCCCCTCTGCCATCGTTCCCACATGGTGGCGAAAGCGGCTTCCAGATTTCGCGTGTAGCGGGCGGTATCGAACAACGGCGCCGTATCGCGGTTCGCGGCAAGCTTTGCTTTCACGGCAGCGAGCCGGTCTGGCGCGCGCGCATACTGCAAGGCGGCCTGTTCGTATTCCTGCACGGAGCGGGTGATCAATTCGGGCACGTTCAGCGCCGAGAGCAGACTTGCGGCAACGCGCGATGCAAAGACCGGCCCGAGAGTCGTCAAAACCGGAAGGCCCATCCACAGCGCGTCGCTTGCCGTGGTGTGCGCGCCATAGGGTTGCGTGTCGAGGAACAGATCCGCCAGACGTTGCCGGGCCAGATACTGAGCGGCATTGACACGTGGCGCGGCGATGATGCGATCGGCGTCGACGCCTGCGGCCTCTGCTTCCCGTTTGAGATTTGCGATGGCCTCTGCACTGTCTTCGAGCAGCCAAAGAACGCTGCCCTCAACGTTGTGCAGCAGCCGCATCCAGATCGCGAAGATCGGCGGCGTGATCTTGAAATTGTTGTTGAAGCAGCAAAATACAAAGCCGCTTTCAGGCAGTCCGGCGTCTTTGCGCGAAGGCGGCTCGACGGTAAGCACGCGCTTGGAATCGTTGCACTGGTACGTGTCGGGAAGAAAGGCGATCCGCTCGCTGTAAAAGGAACGCTGTTCCTCTGGAATAACCACGCGGTCGGCGATGAGGTAGTCCATATAGGGCGCCGCCATCGTGCCGGGATAACCCAGATAATTCACTTGGATCGGCGCCGGGCGGAAGGCAAAAATGCGCGGGCGCTTGTCTTGCGTGTAGCCCTTCAGATCGACGGCAATGTCGATTTCCATCTGGCGCATGATCTGCGCTATCTCGGCATCGGTGCGGCCACGCACATCGATGAAGCGGTCAAAGGCCGAAACGAGACGCGCGCGCATGGTGCTTTTGTCGTCCGGCCCGAACGAGATGGCGATGATTTCAAATCGCTGCCGGTCATGCGTCTCAATGACGTTGGCGATGAGTGCTGCGACCGCATGCGAATGGAGGTCCCCCGACACATAGGCCACGCGAATTTTTTCATGCCGGTACCGGCCGCCGCGCCATAAGGGAGCGGCGGCCGCAGGGGCTTCATAGGCCGTCCAAATGCGCGCGCATTGGAGCTGTTCTGCCGGAGACGACGAGATCAGGAGATTGATGAACGGGTCGCAACCGCGCTTTGCCGCGGCGAGGCCGGAAGAAATCGCAAGCGTGTCCTGATCCCATTGGCGCCAATCGCAAACGCTTAGGCGATACAGGCACAAATGGCCCCGCGTGTATGCAAGCTCTGGATCTATAGCGAGCGCCTTGGCCGCGTCGGCGGCCGCTTCCGAAAACTGTTTCCGGCTCGCATGCAACGCCGCGCGATTGATCAGCGCGTCGGTAAAACGCGGTTCAGCCGCGGCCGCCTTGGTGAAGGCGGAGATCGCATCGTCTGTCCGGCCAATGGCTTGCAGGATGCGGCCACGATTGTTTAGGGCCGATGCATTCTTTGGATTGAGCATGAGAACCAAGTCAACGCTCTCGAGCGCGGCGTCGAAGCGTCCCAGCGCCGTCAGCGCTGTGGCCCGGCTCAGCTGCCCTTCGACAAAATCCGGCTTGTGGGCGAGCGCTGCGTCGAAGCAGGCCAGCGCCTCCGCCGCCCGGTCCAGGCGCATCAGCGCCGAGCCGCGGGTAAAGTACGCTTCAGGCGATGCCGGATTGAGACGCAATGCTTCCGCGGTCAGGCGCTCGGCTTCCGCGAAATGCCCGCTTTGAAAATAGAGATAGCCGAGCCCAAACAACGCCGGAAAGTGACGCGGATTGGCGCGCAGAACTTCCCCGTAGAGCCGGGCCGCTTCGGCAAAATTGCCCGAGCGATGGGCGCGCGCTGCCGCTTGGAAGACGCTGTCGTTCATTCATGCCCGCAGAGTCAGGTTGCGCCGGCAGGGTTTTGCGCGGCATCAACCCGCATCGTCAATCGCCAAGCGCCACGCCCTCGCGCCGTGGATCGGCGCCGCCCTCATATCCGCCGCTGACACGGCGAATGCCGTTCACCCCCGAATCGAATTTTACGGGCCGCACCTGATGTCCCATCGCGGTCAAAGCGGGCGTCAGCGTTTCCAGCTGCATGCCGCGCTCGATCAGCGTGGCGCCGTTCAAATTGATATGGCGCGGGGCCGCCGCGACTTCGGGCATGGACAATTTCGCGTCGATCAAATTGACGATGGCTTGCGCTACATAGCCGATGATTTGCCGCCCGCCGGGCGAACCGACCGCTGCGAAGAACTTTCCGTCGGGGTCGAAAACGATCGTAGGCGACATGGCGCTAAGTGGCCGCTTTCCCGGTGCAGGCGCGTTGGCGACGGGCTTGCCGTCGATGATGGGCTCATACGAAAAGTCCGTAAGCTGATTGTTCAGCAGAAAGCCGCCCGCGGCAATCTGAGCGCCAAAAGCCGCTTCCACGGAGGTCGTCATCGAGACGGCTTCGCCTCGGTCATCCACCACAGCAAGGTGGCTGGTGCCCTGTTCGATCTGTGGCCGCATCGGCGCATAGACGGGCAGCTCCGTCTTTTGCAGCAAGGGCACGCCGGCCGGCGCGGTTCCCATCGCACGCATCGGGTCGATAAGGCGGGAGCGAGAATCCAGGTACGCGCGGTCCATAAGTCCAGCGAGCGGCACGGGGACAAAATCGGGGTCGCCGAGCCATTGTGCGCGATCGGCATAGGCGAGGCGTTCCGCTTCTGAAATCAAGTGGAGCGCGGTTAGCGTCCGTGGTTGCAGGTCGGACGACGGGAAGCGCTGGAGGAGCCCGAGAATTTGCAGGACCGTCGCGCCGCCCGATGTAGAAGGGGGCACCGAACAGACGCGATAGCGGCGGTAGTCGCCGCACAGCGGGGCGCGTTCCTTGGCTTGATAGCCGGCGAGGTCCGCCCGCGTCATCACGGCGGGATTGACCGGCGCCATCGCGACCGCGTTCACAATGTCGTCGGCTATGACGCCGGAATAAAAGGCGTCCGGCCCGCCCTGCGCGATTTGGCGAAAACTGCGGCCAAGCTTTTCATTGCGCCACATCTCTCCCGGCTTGATGGGCGTGCCGTCGGGATGAAGGAAATTGGCGCGTATGTCGGGCATTGCCGCCAGGCGGGGGCCGCCTTCGGCAAGTTCGATGGCTAGCCTGGGTGGGACTTTGAATCCCTGTTCGGCAAGCCTAATGGCCGGCTCGAACAATTTCGCCCATGGCAGCTTGCCGTGCGCCGCATGCGCCATGGCGAGCACGCGGACCGCGCCGGGCACCCCGACCGACAGCCCGCCCGGAACGGCATCGAAGTGGCGGCGCGGCTTGCCGTCCTTGTCCAGAAACATGGTGGGCTTGGCGGAAGCCGGTGCTGTCTCGCGGCCGTCATAGGCGCGAAGCTCAGCCCCGTCCGAGACGATCAGGTAGGCGCCCCCGCCGATTCCAGAGGACTGCGGCTCCTCAAGGGTAAGCACCATTTGGGCCGCTATAGCCGCATCCACGGCGGAGCCGCCCGCGCGAAGCATATCCAGCCCCGCCTGGGCCGCGTCGGGCTCCGCGGCGACAATCATGCGATGGGCAGCCGTGGCAGCGCCTGCGGGTGCGCAGGGAGCCAGCAGGGCCGCCATAGCGCAAGCGCCCCAGAAACCCTTCGCCGCCGATGCAAACCGCTTCATGACCATACTCGTGCCGGACCAAGCCGAACCTAACGCACACCGCCCCGATCTGCCCAGCCTTCTTGGACGGACTGACGGTGGAGTGAAAAGGTGGAGCTGCCTGCCGCAGGGGGGGCGCTCCGGCAAGGCCTACAATGGGCGTGCACAGCTCTGGCTCCTGCTGAGCGGCTACTTGGCCGCACCCCGGGAAGCTTGCTAAGCGGGCTTGAACAAGCCGAAAAAGCCTCTCTTGCCAATTGGTCCGCGCGTCACTAGTTTCGGCGGCCCTGAACGCACCGGTAGCTCAGCTGGATAGAGCACCAGACTACGAATCTGGGGGTCGTGGGTTCGAATCCTGCCCGGTGCGCCAATCAAATCAATGACTTAGAGGCTTGTTCTGCGGTGGCGCTCCCCTCAGGGGTAACGCCAGGGGTAACGCTCGAAGGATCAGTTGACGTTCGTCGAGCTAGCGACGTGGGCATCTCTGCCCGATCATCTGTGCAAACGCGCTGCTCACCGACTCGTTGAAGCTTGGTCTAGCTTTGAGGAAGGCAACCACGTCCTTGGTTGTAGCTCCGAGAGACTTCTGACGGACGCATTGAACCCAGACCGGGTAGTCAGATGGCG
>Ga0114969_10000620_pt1 | contig 30594 bp, 22 predicted proteins | sample M_130807_MF_Meta_FD_87316 | JGI IMG/M metagenome (GOLD analysis project Ga0114969, IMG submission 87316) | Freshwater microbial communities from Lake Montjoie, Canada to study carbon cycling - M_130807_MF_MetaG | ecosystem: Environmental > Aquatic > Freshwater > Lake | place: Lake Montjoie...
CGTTTGAACGGAATAAATATTCAAAATCTTACTCACTTAAAATTATTTCATCATGTCAAAAGGAAAAGGTGCTAAAAAAGATGTAAAAAAAGCTCCTGCAAAAACGATTAAGGAAAAACGTTTGGAGAAAAAGGAAAAAAAGGATAAGAAAGGATAATTTTCTTATCAGCAAACTTAAATGTTGGATTCAACTTGGTCCATATTTTAAGATATATTAATTAAAACGTTATTGAAAATTATTTTATTCAGGATTTTTTTTGATCTCCTTAATATGATATTTATTTTCAATAACGTTTTTTAATTTTAACCTTGTAAAAAGATTCAATCAATCTTTTGTAAATAAAGATTGATTTTTATTTTATCTTCTCTGTAAAGTAAATTTTAACAGAATTTGCTTTACAGAATTCAAAACAAAAAATATTAATTGTTTATAATCGTCATTAGGATTTCAATACAAAACATTATTTAAAAATATGAAAAATAAAATCGCACTAATTACTGGTGGTAGTAGAGGTTTAGGTAAGAATGCCGCCTTAAAATTGGCTCAAAGAGGTAATGATGTAATCGTCACTTATCATTCTCAAAAAGAGGAAGCTGAAAAAGTAGTTTTAGAAATCGAAAAACTCGGACAAAAAGCGTCAGCAATTCGCTTAGATGTTGGCGATATAAAATCATTCGATGGCTTCATTTATGAATTGTCAAAATGTTTAATGGAAAAGTGGAATGTTTGTGGTTTTGATTTTCTCATTAATAATGCTGGAACAGGTGCTACGATTCCATTCTTAAATGCTACTGAAGAAGATTTCGATAAATTGCTTAATATACATTTTAAAGGTGTTTATTTTTTAACTCAAAAGCTTGTCCCGATTATGAATGATCATGGTAGAATTATTAATCTTTCAAGTGGTACTACGCGATTTAGTAATCCTGGTTACTCCATTTATGCTTCGATGAAAGGGGCAATGGAGATTTTTACAAAATATCTTGCCAAGGAACTCGGACCACGAGGAATTGCCGTTAATATTTTAGCTCCAGGCGCTATTGAAACTGATTTTAATGGGGGAATTATTCGCAACAATCCTAATATTAAAAGTATGATTGCAGCGAATACCGCATTAGGTAGAGTAGGTGTAGCAGATGATATTGGTGGGATAATCGCATTTTTGTGTTCTGACGATGCTCGTTGGATCAACGGACAAAGGATTGAGGCAACAGGTGGAGTTTTATTGTAATTTCATTTTTTTTAAATATTTAGTCATAAAAAAACCCCGCAATTGCGGGGTTTTTTTATGACTAAATATTTTCTTATTCTGTAATCACCATTCGTTTAGTAACCTGACGGTTATCATATTTCATAGTGTAAGTGTAAATTCCTGGAGCAAGTTTCGAGGTATTGTATTCGATTGTATGTTTTCCTTCAGAAGCTTTTTCTGAAATTATAACATCAATAATTTGACCTAGCATGTCCACAACTTGAATAGTTACATTACCTGATTTAGGAATTGCAAATTCAATTGTTGTATTTCCATTAGATGGGTTAGGATAGTTTTGACTCAAACCAAAATCATCTATTGCAAATTCATTAACACCAATAGGAGTACAAATTCCTAAGTCTGTAAAACATACATCATCAATTGACCAACCTTCATCACGAGCAGAATAATCTGAAGCAAATCTCCAACGAACAATAATTAAACCATCAATATTTGGTCGAAGAGTTTGTTGTGTTTTAATCCAACCAACACTTGCACCTGTAAATCCTTTCTTTGATGGATCATTTGGATCAAGAGAAACTACATAAGAGTAATTTGTTCCTGGAGCACCTGTTGATAATATACCAGGAGTTCCTGTAAAATCAATACGCTTCCAACTTACTCCTAAGTTATCCGAATATTCAACTGTACCACCATCAGATCCAAACTCTGTACGGAATTGTTGCCAGAAATCTAATTTATAACAATGACCAGTTTGTACACGTAACATTGCTGAGAATAAACCAGAAGAATCACGATTAACGTAGTTACTGTCTACATATAATGTCCAAGCTTTTAAACCTGAATGTGCAGCATTTAAATTAGCTTGGTTAGGAGTACCTAATTCGAAAGATGTTCTTTTGGAATAAGAGATAGCATCTAGAGTAACCCAACTATTTCCTGATTCGAAATCATTACAATATGGCAATGCTGTTGTTGTAACAGAATCAAATACTTGTATTGCAGAGCAAATTGTATCATCACTAAGTGAATAATCCGTAATTCCATTTGGAGTATCAGTATATACACAAGCAGTATGATATCCAGGACTTGCAATCCACGTAGTATTAAAGTTGTGAATGATAGTTGCATCTTTTGCCAGCGGACCACCAATTTGTGAACTATAATTTACTAGGTCAGTTCCAATATATGCTCCATCAATAACTAATGAAACATTATGAATGAATACAGGATTATAACCATTATTTTTAATTGGAGCAGCAAATGTTATTGGTTGTCCAGGTAAAATTAATGAGTTTGGTACACTTAAAGTAACAGATAAAGGTGTTACAGATAATGGAATTGGAATAAATAATTCTATATCATCAACAGATACACCAGAAGAACCTGAGAAATTTCCTGTAGTATAAACAAATCTGAATTGGATAATTGAATCTGGATTTGCAGCTGTAAATAATTTATCAATACCCTCATAACTTGATTGGCTCCAGCCACTAACTGCATTCCAATTATCAGTTACATTGTACCAATTTGTTCCGTTTGGATCACCATTAAATCCAAGTTTAGTCCATGCACCACCATTTGAACCCTTTCTGTATTCTACATAGAATTGATCAGTAAATGCATCCATATCTCTATTTTGGAAGAATCTAAAAACAGCATGTTGTGAGTTTGCATTTCCTTTTAAATGAAAATACGGAGTAGTTAAATAAGCAAATGCTGCATTTCCAGATGGGGCATTTAAATTTATATCCCAAGCATTTACTGGAGAATGAGCACCCGTAGTAAGAAGATAATTAGGTGTACCATATTCCCATATTGTTCCAGGATCACCTAAAGGATTTACAGACGGAGCGTATCCAATATTACCCGATTCAAGATTGTCACTAAAACTTAAAGTGTATGTTGATGTTAAAACAGGTTGACCAATTACTGTAATACAAGTAGTGTCATTACTTAAGTTTACATCACCAACAAGTCCTGTAAAAGCGCAAATATCATTTGCTCCAGAAGCAATACCAATACTATCAGGAAATGCGAATGATGTACTTCCACAAGGCGCTATTGAGCCTGTCCAAATAAAGGTATGAGGAATTCCAGCTGCTAAATAAGTAACAGGGAAACTCGTAACAACAGTAGAGCCATAATTTTCAATAGTAACAACAACATGTGCTTGAACTCCTACAGGGAAACCACCAACAACTGGTGACGTAATTGCAGAAACTCCAACATCATCGCCTGTAGAAGAAGTAATACAGAAATCATCAATAGAGAATGTTCCATTAGTTACAACTACTGAAGCATCAGAAGTAAAGGTGAATCTAAATTGCACTAAAGACGAGCTTAATAAAATACCATTCGTACAACACAATTTATAAGAAGCATTTTTCCATCCATTTGAATTTCCAGCCCATGCATTAGTATTCGAAGAGAAAATAGATGCTTTTGAATACCAATTTATACCACATGGATCAGTACCAGCGTAGATTGGAGTTGCAGTGCCACCACCTGTACCTAAAAGGTTCCAAGTAGCACCTCCATTAGTTGAAAAATCTAATCGTGTACCATCATAATTCGTTTCAGTATTGAAGTTGTAAGCAAATGATAATTTTCCGTTTGCGATAGTACTGAAATCGAAGTAAGGAGTATATAATTCGGATTGTGCATTATTACCATAAATTGCAGTTAAATTAATATCCCAAGCATTAGCACTTCCGTTATTTCCACCAGGAGTAGCTCCAAGAGTAGGATTTCCTAACTGCCAATCAGAATTTGCTGCGCCAACTGTTGTTGAAACCCATCCATTGTTGATACCTTCAAAATCATCACAAAAAGTAGGTGTTATTTTTGGAACACCCACAAGGTTTGTGCATAAAGTATCGTTAGTACGATCTCCATCGCCAGTTAAATCAGTCCATGTACAAACTGTAAATCCACCGGATGGAACCGTGATATTGGGCAATGGTACTGTTATAGTTGAGTTAACCGCTAATGCTCCAACAAATGGAACGCTAACTGTTCCCTGACCTGTTATTGAATAACCAACATTAAATCCAGTTTGAGCAGATGTTCCGAAGTTTTCTACTGTTACAGAGAAAGGAACGGATGATCCAGCTGCTTGACCTGCACCTGCGATAGGTTGGATGTAAGCTACAACACCAATATCATTTGCTGGAGGAACGATGATACAGAAATCATCAATTAAAAATCCTTCAACAGTTGCAAAAGCATCAGAGTTGAAAACAAATCTCATTTGAACACCAGTTGGATTGAGACCAAGTCCTGGTACTGATCCTAATTTATAGGTAGCTTTTAACCACCCGTTTACGTTTCCTGGCTCGTTTGTACTATTGCCAGCCCATGCAGATTGATTTGAAGAAAATATAGTTGCTAAGTTATACCAGTTTTTTCCATTATTCCCTGGATTAAATGAACCTAAAGTTTGCCAAGATGGAGTGGCTGCATTCAATGCATATTCAAGACGAACACCATCATAATTTGTTTCTGTATTGAACTTCAACCAGAAACTTAAATTGCAAACTGGGGTAGTTGAGAAATCAAAAACTGGAGATAAAAGATAACTTTCATCATTTGCAGAATAGGCAGTTGTTAAGCCAATTCCCCAGACATTAGTTCCAGAATGTGTAGTTGATAAAGTACCATTTGCTGGAGTTCCTAAATTCCATAAATCACCAATACTTGATGGATCGGCAGTCCAAATTGGAACAGGACCATCAAATGAATCGCAGTAAGGGAATTTGACTCCTGAACTAACAACGAAACATTGGGTTTGTCCTACTCCTGGAAAAGTTGATGAGTTATTGCATCCTGATGCATCTGTTACATCAATATACCAGCAAATAGTGTCTAAGTCATTAAAAGAAGAACCAAAATTAGAAAGAGTACCTGCCCATGGACCAGTTCCTGTTCCTGAAAGGTCGAACATGCCACCAAATTGTTGTAATGGTCCGCTATTTACAGTCCATGATAATTCAGCATAAGAAAGACCTGAAGCATCAGTTACATTGGCAAAAATATCTTGGGTATTTAAACTATAAATGGTTCCTACTAAATTAGGAGTAATGGTTCCGAAAACTGGAGCATTTAATTCGCAAGTTGCAATTTGCACATTAATATCATCAATAAGCCAACCATAACGAGGAGTAAAGCCAGGACCAGGGATATTACTAACATCTAAAGATTTCCAACGAACTCTAACATCTGGTTGGTTAGCGCAAAGTGCAGAAATGTCAAATGATTCATTTTTCCACCAAGAATTTAAAGGAATTGTGTTATTACCTGGATTCCAATCTAACCCATAAGAGGTTTCATTGAAATTTTCATTTGCACCGAAAGCAGGACTTGATCCCAGATAGATACAATTCTGATTTCCTGCACCATGATCGTATAATCGTTTCCAAGTAACTCCACCATCAGTAGAAACTTCAATTTTTGCTGAATCTACGAATTCGATTTTACAGATTTGCTTGAAACTTAATACAACAAAAGCATTTCCTGTTGCATTAATCGCATTCGGAGGAGTTTCTAAGGAAGCATATTGACTTACGCCATATACTCCTTTGTAACTATTTGGAGATGAGGTTGACAGAGTGTTGTCAATCGTCCATGTCCCTGGTCCGCTAGTAACCATATTGACTGTGCCGCCGTCAAAATTTTCCGTAAATGCTTGAGCATTTAACGTTGAATAACTGACAAACATAAGTAGCGCTAGTAATAATTTTTTCATAGGTATTGGTTTGTGTTGCCGATAGCAAATTTGTAAATAGGTATGATCTTCAAAAATAGGAAAATATCTTTCCAATTAGGTAAACTACATCATTTTTTGTTGAACTTTTTCAACAATAGTATTTTATGTTTTGAACATTATTAAATATTAAGACGCTTAAGCCAGTTAAAGGGTTGCATAAAAAAAGAGAGCTGATTAGCCCTCTTTAATGTTAATAATCACCAGCTTAATGTTCAATCCATGATTTATAATAATCATCCGACATAATTTTCATTGCATCTTCTGTTAACCAAAGTGGTTTAAAAGTATCAATCATGACAGCAAGTTCCAACGTTTCCTTTTTGCCGATACTTTTTTCAACAGTTCCTGGATGAGGTCCATGAGGAATACCTGCAGGATGTAAAGTGAGCATGCCCTTAGTAACGTGCTTTCTACTCATAAAATCACCATCAACATAATATAATAATTCGTCAGAATCTACATTGCTATGATTATATGGAGCAGGAATGGAAAGAGGATGGTAATCAAAAAGACGAGGAACAAACGAACATATCACATAATTATTTCCCTCAAATGTTTGATGAACTGGCGGTGGTTGATGAACTCTTCCTGTAATGGGTTCAAAATCATGGATACTCAATGCATATGGATAAAGATTTCCATCCCAACCAATTGCATCAAAAGGATGAGTTGCATAAATATAAGGATAAACGACCCCTTGTTTTTTTATCATTACTCTGAAATCACCTTTTTGATCATGTGTTTCTAGGTTTTGTGGTTTACGAATATCTCGTTCACAAAAAGGTGCATGTTCCTCCAACTGACCGTACGTATTTCGATATCGTTTAGGAGTTTCGATAGCAGTAAAGGAGTCAACTATTAAAAGTCGGTTATCTGAATCATTAAAATGCAACTGGAAAATTGTGCCTCGAGGAATCACTAAATAATCTCCATACCCGAATTCAATATTTCCATAAATTGATTTAAGAACACCACTTCCTTTATGAACAAAGATTAATTCATCAGCATCAGCATTTTTTAGAAAATATTCACTTATTGATTTACGCGGAGCGGCTAACGAGATTTGCAAATCATTGTTAACTAAAATTGCTTTTTTGCTATCAATATAATCATCTTCTGGCTGGATATTAAACCCTTCAAAACTTTGATGACGCAAAAATCTTTGAAATGTTACTTTCGGTTCACGTGAAAAAGGCTCACCTACAGATTTCACTAAAGTAGGAGGGTGGCAATGATAAACCAAAGAGTAAACATTTGAAAATCCATGAGTTGAAACTAGTTCTTCTGCATATAAACTTCCATCTGGTTTACGAAATTGGGTATGTCGTTTATGAGGGAATTGACCTTGAGAATGATATTGAGGCATGGATTTCTTATTTTCTTATCAACAAATAACGGGATATATTCAAAGCAAGCGACCACAAATTTAATCATTGGTTACTTTTGTAGCCAAATAAATTAACTATGAAATTTGTAAGTTATCAATTAGACGGTGGTGAATGCTTAGGATTATACCTAAATGAACGTATTTTTAATTTGTATGATACCGCACAAGGGTTTGGATTATCTGCGCCTAAAACAATGAAAGAATTGCTTGATGGAGAAGAAAAAACGATGGATCAGGCGCGTTTAGTAGAACAAAAGTTAAAAAATTCAACCGACGCAATCGGACTAAATTGGCAGGATGTTCAAATATTAGCTCCAGTAACTCATCCTACTTCATGTCGTGATGGTTATGCTTTTCGTCAACATGTTGCAGCAGCACGAAGAAATCGTAAAGTAGAAATGATTCCTCAATTCGATGATTATCCTATTTTCTATTTTACCAATCATAATGCATTACAAGGTCCTGGTGATATATGGTGTATGAAAGATCATTTTAAAATGCTCGATTTTGAATTGGAAGTTTCAATTGTAATCGGAAAAAAAGGTAGAAACATAAAAGCGCAAGATGCAGATAAATACATTGCTGGTTTTATGATCATGAATGATATAAGCGCACGTTTACTTCAAATGGAAGAAATGAAATTAAATTTAGGACCAGCAAAAGGGAAAGATTTTTCAACAGTAATCGGACCTTGGTTAGTAACGCCCGATGAGTTGGCGCAATACAAAGTTGCTCCTAAGGAAAATCATACCGGGAATAATTATAATTTAAAAATGAAGTGTATCGTAAATGGTACTGAAGTTAGCTCAGGTAGCATGGGTGACATGGACTGGACCTTCGCCGAAATTATTGAGCGCTGCGCTTATGGTGTTGATATTTTTCCTGGTGATGTTATTGGTTCAGGCACTGTTGGAACAGGATGTTTTTTAGAGTTAAATGGTACAGGTAAGTTAAATGATCCAAATTATCCTGTTCAATGGTTACAAGATGGTGATGTTGTTGAAATGACAATAGATGGATTGGGATGCTTAACAAATACAATTCGCAAGGTTGATTCTGATTTTTCAATACTAGAATTAAAAAAAGGAGACCACGAATAAATAAATTACGAATTAAAAATTACGAAATTTTGTTTGTGCTGGAAATTTATTGGGCTTCAAAATATTAAAGGGCCATGATTAAATCAATTAAAAATTCGTAATTTATTTCATGTCAGAGCTTACAACCTTACGGGGTTGCGGAAGTCTGACAATCAACCAGAAAAGCTAACCAAAGTTTTTATCCATTTTTCACTTGATAAATTGCGAAGTGTCAGTTTGGGGTAGCCTTACGGGGCTACCCACACGCCTGACGATCAACCTAAAACACCAAAACCATGTGATTTGCCTTACGGGGCAATAGGATATGCCTTACGGGGCAATTATTTTTGAGAGTTGTTTTAAGGGTCAGAGCCAGGGTAACCTTACGGGGTTACCCCTCACTGACATCAACCTAAAACACTCAAACCATGCGATATGCCTTACGGGACAATAGGATATGCCTTACGGGGCAATTATTTTTGAGAGTTGTTTTAAGGGTCAGAGCTAGGGTAACCTTACGGGGTTACCCCTCACTGACATCAACCTAAAACCAGACCGCTTTCACGGTTTACCCTATCTTAATGCTTTTTTGGATATTAAAGAACGATGCACCGTTATTCCTTTAGTGCTTATGGTAAATTTAAACGGCATCAACTGCTTTAGGTTACCGTTTTTTATTAAAACATTACAACTGTAAATCAACTGCTTAACTTTTATCCCTTAAATAAATAGTTGTAGTCTAAAAAATATTCTCCGTATATTTTTTAAAAGAAGATTTTGATGATAAATACGTGTAAGATTTTTAATTAAAAAGTACAAAACTATCCTTCTTCTACTCTGTTTTATTTATGCAACAATTGTATTCCGTAACTTTGCAAAATTAGAACACCATGAAAGATCCTAAAAAAGACATTATTGCCTTAAATACTATTGAAGAGGCACTAATAGATATTAAACTTGGCAAAATAATTATTGTAGTTGATGATGCAGACCGAGAGAATGAAGGCGATTTTTTAATCGCTTCACAGCATGCAACGCCCGAGGCAGTGAATTTTATGGCCACTTATGGTCGTGGATTAATTTGCGTTGCTTTAACAGAGGAGCGTTGCAAAGCGCTTAATCTCGAAATGATGGTATATAATAATACGTCATCCCATGAAACAGCTTTTACAGTTTCAGTGGATTTGCTAGGTCAAGGGTGTACAACTGGAATTTCTGCCTCTGATAGATCAAAAACAATAAATGCACTTGTAAATCCTGAAACAAAACCCGAAGAATTAGGTCGTCCTGGACATATTTTCCCTTTACGTGCCAAAAAAGGAGGAGTGCTAAGAAGAGCGGGCCATACAGAGGCTTGTATTGATTTATCAAGATTAGCAGGGTTAGAACCTTCTGGAGCAATAGTAGAAATCATGAACGAAGATGGTTCTATGGCGAGGTTACCTCAATTAATGGTTATTGCTAAGAAATTCGGATTGAAAATTATCTCCATTGAAGACTTAATAAAATATAGGCTTGAAAAGGAATCATTAATTGAAAGACAAGTGGAGGTGAAGATGCCAACGAAGTGGGGAAATTTTGATTTAGTGGCATTTAAACAAATTACAACTGGTCAAGATCATTTAGCTTTAGTAAAAGGAACATGGGAAAAAAATGAACCAATCCTAGTTAGAGTACATTCTTCTTGCTTAACAGGTGATATTTTTGGCTCATGTAGATGTGATTGTGGTCCTCAATTGCATAAAGCAATGGAGATTATAGAAAAAGAAGGCAAGGGAGTTATAGTATATATGAATCAAGAGGGGAGAGGCATTGGTTTGTTATTTAAATTAAAAGCTTATAAGTTGCAAGAGCAAGGTTTAGATACCGTGGAGGCAAATTTACAGTTGGGCTTTGAAATGGATGAGCGTGATTATGGTGTTGGAGCTCAAATTCTAAGAGATCTTGGTGTATGCAAAATGCGTTTAATGACAAATAATCCTACAAAACGTGCTGGATTAATTGGTTACGGACTTGAAGTTGTAGAGCGAATATCCATCGAAATAAACTCAAATGTTCATAATGAATTTTATTTACGTACAAAACGTGATAAAATGGGGCATAGCATAAAAGTAGATGACTTAAAGAAGTAGTCTGCTTTTATTAAAGACCATCATCCTTTATCTTCTAATTGATTTTGAGAGGCAAAACTTGACTCATCAATCATTTCTTGGTATATTTGCACCTCGCAAAAAAGTTGAATTTTTATCAACGATTTAATTACAATTCTAAATTTTAAAATGACTCTTATTAAATCTATATCTGGAATCCGCGGTACAATTGGCGGACTACCAGGTGATTCTTTAACTCCTGTTGATGTTGTAAAGTTTACTTCTGCTTATGCTACTTGGCTTTTAAATCGCAATACTAATGCAAAATGTAAAGTTGTAATTGGTCGTGATGCTCGCATTTCTGGTGGCATGGTGAATAGTCTAGTAGCAGCAACTCTTTGCAGTTTAGGAATAGATGTTATTGATACTGGCTTATCGACTACTCCAACAGTTGAAATGGCAGTAACTTTTTCACAAGCACAAGGAGGGATAATTCTTACTGCTAGCCATAATCCAAAACAATGGAATGCTTTGAAATTGTTAAATGAGAAAGGCGAATTTATTTCAGCGGCGGATGGCGAAGAAGTTTTACGTATAGCGGAAAGTGGAGAAATAATTTATGCTGATGTAAATAAATTAGGTCAAGTTACCTTTGACAACCAAAGTATGGCACGTCATATTGAAGCAATACTTGCCTTGCCAATGGTTGACAAAAAAGCAATCGCAGCTAAAAATTTTAAAATCGCTATTGATTGTGTAAATTCAACTGGTGGAATTGCAGTTCCAGCACTTTTAAAAGCATTGGGAGTTAAAGATATTGTAGAGTTATTTTGCCAGCCCAATGGAAATTTCCCACACAACCCAGAGCCGTTGCCAGAAAACTTGACAGAGATATCTAAAGAAGTTTTAAATAAAAAAGCTCACCTTGGAATTGTTGTAGACCCAGATGTTGATAGATTAGCAATTGTTTGTGAGGATGGTGAAATGTTTGGTGAGGAATATACTTTAGTTGCTGTTGCAGATTATGTTTTAAAAAACAAAGTTGGTAATACTGTTTCTAATCTTTCTTCAACAAGAGCTTTGCGGGATGTTACTGAAAAGGCGGGAGGCACTTATCAAGCTTCAGCTGTTGGCGAAGTTAATGTGGTAGAGATGATGAAATTGAATAATGCTGTAATAGGAGGAGAAGGAAATGGAGGTGTTATTTTACCTGAACTCCATTATGGTCGTGATGCATTAGTTGGTATCGCACTTTTTTTAACTCACCTTGCAAAATTCGGGAAAAGTTGTTCTATGTTGCGCGCTAGTTATCCTGATTATTATATTTCTAAAAATAAAATTGATTTAACTGCCGATATTGATGTTGATGAAATTTTGGAAAGTATAAAAGCGAAATATAGCAAACAACCAATTAATTTAGTTGATGGGGTAAAAATCGAATTTGATAAAGAGTGGGTTCACTTACGCAAATCAAATACGGAAGCTATTATTCGTATTTATTCTGAAAGTCAATCAATGAATACGGCAAAAAATCTTTCTGAAAAAATTATTTCTGATATTAAGGATATTCTCTCTTCGAGAATGATTAAAGCATAACTATAAAAATTACTACTTGATGAAAGTCTATTTAGATAACGCTGCTACAACTGCAATACACCCTGATGTTGTAGAAACGATGATCCCGGTATTGCGCAATCAATTTGGAAATCCATCTTCTATTCATGCATATGGAAGAGAAGTTCGATCGTTACTAGAAAGTGCTCGCAAGAAAGTTGCTCAGTTGCTAATGACAAGTCCTTCGGAAATATTTTTTACTTCAGGAGGCACAGAAGCAAATAATATGGCAATACGAAGTAGTGTTCATGATTTAGGAATTAAACATGCAATAACATCACCACTTGAACATCATGCAGTTTTGCATACCTTAGAAGATATCGCACATCGTGGAGAAATTAAATTAAGTTTAGTAAAAGTTGATTCTCAAGGTCATGTAGATTTAGAAGATCTAGAAAAATTATTAAAAGAAAACGATCGTTCTTTTGTTTCTTTGATGCATGCTAATAATGAAATTGGAACATTGCTTCCTCTTCAACAAGTTGGTGAAATTTGTAGAAAATATGATGCAGTTTTTCATTCTGATACTGTTCAAACAATGGGTCACTTTGAACATGATCTTTCAACTCTCCCTGTAGATTTTATTTCATGCGCTGCGCATAAATTTCATGGCCCCAAAGGTGTTGGGTTTTTGTATATTAAAAAGCATATTAAAATAAAACCATTTATTACTGGCGGAGCTCAAGAGCGTAACATGCGTGGAGGAACTGAAAATGTTTATGGGATTGTTGGTTTAGCAAAAGCAATGGAAATAGCTTACGAAAATATCAATCATGATCTTGAATATATAAAGGGATTAAAAACCTATATGCACAATCGTTTAGTAAATGAAATACCAGGTGTGGCTTTTAATGGTGATGTAAGTGACAATAGTTTATATACTGTACTTAATGTTTCATTTCCGCCAACCGATATTTCTGAAATGTTGTTGTTCAATTTAGATATTGCGGGAATTGCTTGTTCTGCTGGCAGTGCATGTACTTCTGGTACTAATCTGGGCTCACATGTGTTAAGTGGAATTAAATCAAGTCCAGATCGTCCAGCTATACGATTTTCATTTAGCAGATATAATACCAAAGAAGAATTGGATTTTACTGTTGAGACTTTGAAAGAGCTTTATCTAATAAAGGTTTAATATAATTAGCGATTTCGAATTTTAACGTTTATAATTTTCGAGAAAGTTTGTTATGTAATCTGTAAAATTTATTTTTTCAGATAACATTTTCTCTTTACGTATTTTCCAAGTAGCTTTTAAATTTGGATCCTCTAGTAGTTCGTCAATTTTTAAAAATAACCCTTTCGAATTATTGGTTTTAAACCCATATGTTAAATTATAGGGTATTTCTAAATTTTCTAAATAACTTAATTCGCCAACAAAGTCATTAAATCTTAATGCAGGTGTTCCAAGAACTGCAGATTCAGCAGTCATTGTTTGACTATCTCCAATAAACATATCTGCGAAATATAAAGCATGATGAATATCAGTAGCACGAATTGTTATTCTATATGGTTCAAATTGTTCTGGAAGTGTCCTTTCAGAAGTAATTAAAACTTTGCCATATTTTTCAAGTCGTTTAATTAATTCCAATGCCATTTCATCGGTTATCCCTGCTTTACCTACATCATGATAAGCGCCTAATTCAGAAAATCGAATGATAAAATTTTTTTTATTTAAATCAAAAATACTTTCTATTTTTTTTATTTCTGGCGAAAAAACATCTGGGTGCAAGTAGGCAAGCTCATGGTAGCTATTATATCCTATTTTTTTATAATTCCATTTCCAAGCACTACAACAATCGGGACAAATTAAATGTGTAGCTGAAGGACCTGCAATTTTTGCAAATGATGCTACTTTTTCAAAGTCATCTTCAAAAAATATTGCAGAAGGAATTCTGAATAATCTACCAAGTATTGCAAGTTCCGCAGCACTTCCAGCAAGTATATATGGTTTGTTAATTCGGATAATTTTAGCTATTCTAATTATTCGTTTTCCAAAATTCAATGCAATGTCAAATGTAGATTTTCCAATTATTTTTGAAGATGTTCCATCTACATTATGATATTCAATATTATCTTCTTGTAATAATTTTTCTAGAACATCCTTTGATTTTATTAAAACTACTGTACGATCTTTTCCAAGCTTTTTTATGCTATTTTTAAAGAGATGATAATGTGCAGGGTGACCTAGATAAAATAAAACTTTCATTGAAGAGCTGTTTGTTTAAAAATACATTTTTAATTATTTTCTAATCTAAACGACTGAATCTAATTCCATATCTAGATAGAAATGCTGTAATTTCTTCGCCAGATGAAGATGTTCCTATTCTTAGGGTGTTGTTAATTGAAAGTACCATTTTATATCCAATTAGTAAAGCTTCCTTCATTGTTTTTTCATTCGATTCAAATAGAATTAAAGTATTATCAATGTTTGATTCTGATTTGTCAAATATTGATATTTTAGAAAATATTATTTTATATTTCTTTTCCTTCAACTGTAATTTGGTAATAAATCCAAATTCAGTTTTTTTATCTTCAATTAAATAATTGTTGTAACGAAGAAATTCAAAGAAATCATTGAAGATTAACTCCAACATATCCATTTTTTGATTCTCAGATGGCCTTTGTGGATAGTCTTGTTTTAGAATTTTAGCTGGATTGCCTGCTGCGAGGCTATTAGAAGGGATGTTAGATGTGATTAAGGAATTTGCTCCTATAACAACTTCATCTCCAATTGTGACACCTGGCATAACAAAAACACGCCATGGAAGCCAAACTTTTTTACCTAAATTTATTGGAGCAAATTTGACAGGAAATCCTTCTAATTGGTTGTTCCAAGATCCATGAGTAAAAAACAAACAGTGTCCACCAATACCTGAATCATCACCAATGGTTATGGGAAGTGTTGGATTAAGGTAACTCATTTGCATAATAATTGCCCTCTTACCAAGGTGTAGAGAAGATTGAGGAGTTTTCATTCCGCCAATATAAACCTGTTCATTTATTCTTGCGTCCTCATCAATAAAAATCTTTTCAGTATCTATGACCGACATTGATCCGATTTTTACAAATCGTTTAATTGTAATTTCTTTACCACGAATTATGGTTAAGAAACCAATTTTCACCCCATCTTCAATTAGTACTTTTTTGCCAATTATAACTGCTCCTAAATTGATTGATACACCCTTGCCAATCTTGTACCCCTTTAATTTGTAAATGATTTTTTTTAAAAAAGAGGGTAGAAAGCCAATCACAGCAATGTGAAATACTGGAATACGTTCTTTTTTTATTAGCATATTAATTACTTCTTATAAGGATTCTTTTAATTATATTTTTTGTGTTTTGAAACAACAATTCTTTAGTCCAACTTAAATAGTCGTTGGTCCATCTTTGAGGATGTATATTTTGCATAATATGGCTGCTAAGGTTGTTTTGTTTTAGCAATTCTATTAAATTATTTGTTGATTTAATTTTCACATTTAATCCATTTACTTTGTCTCTAATACTTGATTCTCTATTATTCCATTTTCTAGATGTATCAGTTAAATATAAAACTTTATTGAAATCAATATCAAAATAGGGTTCGGCAATTATTCCTGATTGCTTATAATCATATTTTTTCCAAATTAAACGATTGTCCCATTTTGATAGCGGGCTACCATGCATACATATAGTAGTTACAGGATAATACTTGCGAAAGTATTCTAAATTTATTTGATATTGTTCGAAAGCTTTTTCATAATTTCCGTTGCAAGTGGCTAAGTCCTCGTAATGATACCCAATTTCATGGCCTAATTTGGCAATTTTCTCAATTGTTTCTGGCACATCGCTTTGAGGCATCTTTCTAAAATAATAGGTTCCTCTAGCTCCTAATTCCGATTCTATTTGGGCTGTTCTTACCGAGTTATATGGAAGATCGTCTACGTCGTGACGCAGAATATATATTTTTTTGTTTTGATAATTGTTATTTATATAATCTTCAAAAGCAATACCTGAATAGCCTGATGAAATAACTGTTTCAATAAGGTTTTGATATATATTTAGTGTAAAGTCTCGCATTTATTTTTGATTATTGGGAAATAAAGATAGGTATTCAGTAAGTCCAGCAAACATCCAAGCATTTGACCAACGCATAAATGAAGTTTTGTCAATTGTATATTTATATCTTCTAAAATAAAAATATCCTTCATTGTCTTGCATATTATTTATAGTCCAAATGGCAACTTTATTTGCGAGATTTAAATCATTGTTTCTTGATAAAGTTAAAATTGATTGCGCCGCCGCAGTACAATCTACTGGTAGAGATTCCTCATTGTAAAATTTCGGTTGACCATTTTCTTTAAAAAAACTTTCTGTATAGTAAAGAGTACCCTTTAACAAATTGGTATTAAATGTATAGTCGTTGCATAGTAATTGATATTCCGCTATACAATCAAGAACATAGCCTGTGTGGTAATTGTCAATCCATTTTCCTGAATTACTTTGTGAATAAATCCATGACCCGTTATTACCTTGATACCTTATAACATATTCAATTGCATTTTTTGCAGTTTGTTTCCATAGTTCATTTTTAGTAATTGAATAACCTTGTGCTAAAATTCGAGCACCTTTCAAACTGGCATTAAAAACTTTTTCATTGTCGAAAGGTGAATATGAAAAACAAAATGTGCCATCTTTTTCAATAGATTTATTTAAATCATTCAAAACAAAATCGCAAGATCTAATTATTAAATTACTTATTTTTTTATCATTCGTTTTAAGATATGCTTTATATAAACCATTTGTAATTATTCCAGTTGCAACAACCGTAGGTTGGTACGCTGGAATGGTCGCATATCTTGATTCCCATGGGAAGTCATAACCCCAACATGCTCCTTTAAATCCATTTGGTATTAGACTTTCCAATTGCGATATTAGGTTGTTGATTTTTGAAGTTAATTCTATTTTGTTAGAATCATTTAATAAATTTGCGTATCCATGAATGCATAGACCTAAAGTAACAGGATTTATTCTTTTTTTAATTCCTATTATCGGTCTTATATTTATTGGGAGCCTCTTTAAAAACTGTTGACCTAAAAATTTTATTTTCTTGCTAGATTTAATGAAAGGCAATTTGAATATAGGAGAAGTTAGACCGTCGTAAGGATCATATCCTTGAAAGTTTTCTTTTTCAATGTAGCGAAGCAAATTAATGCATGCTTCTGAAATTTCTTCATAATTATTCTGCATTCTTGTCAAAGCTAATTTTTTTTCCTCCAGCAGAAATAGATTCTATTACTTTAAATGTTGTTAATGTAGCACTGTAAATTTCTTCAAATGGTATAGGTGCTTTAGTACCATTTTTTATTGCATTAATAAAAGCATCTAATTCTGCCGCGTGTCCTTTGTCCTGGGTTGAACTACTTACATTTTTTTTATTTTTTTCATAAGTTGTCAAAGACTTAAAATCATCCATTTGATAAACCGACCCTGAATTAAAAACCTCTAAATATTCTTTACTTAATTCCTTATTGCCATTCGCGAAGTATGAAATGTTAGCAATGCTGCCATTTTCAAATTTAATTTGTATAATAGTTGTATCATTAGTATTTCCTGATGTGTTCATTGACGTTGCTGATACGGTACTGATTGGTGATTCGGCTAAATATTGGCATAAATCTATAAAATGACAGACTTCACCGATTATTCTTCCTCCCCCAATTTCTAAATCTTGTGTCCAATGATCAGTAGGCACTATTCCAGCATTTATTCTGTAATTTATTGCAATTGGAAAATTTTTGTTTAATGATTTTTTTATTTTAATAATCAATGGAGCAAATCTTCTATTGAAACCTACCATTAATATTTTTTTTGAATTACTCCAAGCAGTTTTAATTTCTTCTAACTCGAATTCAAACATGCATAGTGGTTTTTCAACAAATATGTGTTTATTTTTTTGCAGTCCTTTTAATACATAATTGAAATGAGTATTATGACGAGTTACTATAAACAAAGTATTTATTTGATCATCATCATATAATTCATTTGTATTATTTGTACAATAATTGAATTTATATTTGTCGGCTAAATGCCTTGCATTATTTGGACGAGCTGTACTAATTCCTATAAAGTTTGCTTTTGATTTCAAATTTGGCAATAAAATGTTTTGTGCAAAAGATCCAGCTCCTATAAATGCTAATGCCGGAACACTAGGATCAGATACAGGATTGTCTAAATTAATTCGTTTTAAAAGTTTTTTATTTAAATCATATTTTAAGAGAATTCCTGTGAAATTTTCGCTTTTATCAATGATCATTTGATATGCATTAAATGCATTTTTTAATTCAAACTCATGCGAAATTATTTTATTTAGATTAATTACTCCATTCGTTATTAAATTAGCAAAGGCCTGCATATTTCTGTTTTCAGTCCATCGAACATAGCCAATTGGATAATCAATTCCTTTTTCTTCGTAATTATTGTCATACCTTCCAGGTCCATAAGAGCATGACATTTTAAGTTCTAATTCTTTAATATAGTAATTTTTCCTTGTAAATCCAGTTGGAACTGATCCAACAATTATCACTTTTCCTTTTCTTCGAGCAATACTCCCTGCAAGATTTATTGGATCAGTAGAGTTCGTACTCGCTGTTATTATCACAGAATCGGCACCGTAGCCATTAGTAAAATTTAAAATATACTCTTCCAAATTTGGATCTTGCCTATTAATAGCTAATTCTGCCCCTAATTCTTTTGCATTATTAACTTGTAATGGATCTATATCAATAGCAATTACATTTATCCCTGAAGCTTTTAATAAAAGTATTGTTAATTGTCCTACTAATCCAAGTCCAATTACAACGCAAGTTTCACCTATCTGTGGTTCGGCTTGACGAATGCCTTGCAATGCAATAGCACCAACAGTTGTAAATGCCGCTTGTCTTAAATCTGTATTTGGTTTAAGTTTTACACAAAGATTTAATGGTATGGAAACTACTTCTGCATGAACTGCATTTGCACCGCCGCAAGCTACTAAATCACCAATTTGAAATTCATTGATTCCCTCAGAAATCGCTATAACTTCTCCTGCGCAGCTATATCCTAAAGGTGATGGAGCTTCTAATTTGTTCATCACCATTTTAAAAGTATTTAACAAACCATTATTTTTGGCAGTATGGATTACTTTTTTTACTTCTTCACTTCTGGCTCTTGCTTTTGCAATATATCCAAGTCTCGCATCTTTAACTGTTTTACCTTCGGTCCCAGCACTTATCAAGGAATAGTGATTACGAACAAGAATTTGTCCTGGTATTAAAGCAGGAAATGGAACTTCCAGTAATTGCATTGCTCCATCTTTTAAATTCTGTGTAAGTTGATCCATAATTATTAGTTTAATATAACTGTATTAAAAATTTGGGTTAGATTATCTACCATAACCTGCTCAGTAAATAGGGCTTCGTAACGAATTCGACTTTCAGCCCCCATTTGTTTTCTTAACTCTTTATTTTCAATTAAAATTACTAATTTTTCGGCTATAGATATAGGATTTGACGACGAAACGATATAGCCATTTTCGCCATTTATTACAGATTCAATAATTGCACCTTGATCAGTGCTAATAATTGGCAATCCTCCAGCCATAGCTTCTATAATTACCCAAGGATGGCCTTCTGGTTCTCTTGGTGGAAATACAAAGATATCAGCATTGCTTAACTCTTGCAATTTATTGCCACTTAATTCAGGTGGAGTAAATTTCACATCCAAATTATTTTCTTGAATCATGCGCAAGCATTTTTGTTTCGTTTCTTCTTTTCTCCAGCCACCAATTACTTGCAATTCAAATTTACCAAGATGAGATTTTTGCAATTGAATAGAAGCTGAGATTAAATCTTCAATTCCTTTCGAGGATTGAAGATTCCCAATGTAAAGAAATCTAAGGATATCGCTTTCTCTAGTTCTTTTTGGGATAGTATAATCCCCTCCATTCGGCGCTACAAAAATTTGTGTTTCGGCATAAATATCTTTAAAAATTGGTCGTAAATTTTGACCTAACACAATTACTCCGCTTGTCGCATTTAAACATTTTCGGACATACCATTGGTTAATTTTATTGCTTTCATCAAGCCATCTTCTAAAATCACTCCCTCTCAAATGCAATAAAATTTTGCATTTAAAAAATTTTGCAATTAAAATAAATATTGAATCCTTTAAAAATCCAATTGTACTTTGACTTATTGGAATTAAAACTAAATTTGGTTTATTAAATTTAATATTTAAAATCATAGTATTCCAAATACTAATATACTTTTTTATTTTACTTAAGCTCCATTTACCAATTTTGGTTAGATCTGAATTTACTTTTGTATCAATATGAATTAATTGGAATTTTTCATTCAATTTCGATTTTAATAAAATTTCAGTTGCAATGGACGGACCCATAAAAGGTGGTGGAACTTTACCCAAAATCATAATAATTTTCTTTTCTATCATTTTGTTTATTGCATTTTTTTAGGTAAAATTGAATATGCGAAAACGGGAAAGATAAAATATAAAAATGGTGCATATAGCAATGGAATTGTACTTACAGACCATAAGATTAGTGCAATTGAACAAGATGATAGTAAGAATTTTTCTGGAATTTTTAGCTGATTATATTTAGCAGAAACAAAAAGAATAAAAAGTAAATATGATAATAAACCAATTATGCCAGTTAAAAAAAGTAGTCGAACATAATCAGAATGCATACCCGCCCCAATCATATTATCCGTTTCCTTAAAATTCGCTGTTGTTATTCCAGTAAAATGATTTACCATCGGCATTTGTTCCCATATTTCGAAATATTTTTCCCATCTAGAAAATCGTCCATTCAATGCATGATGGGAATCAGTAGTTCCATCCAAAACTAAAAGTTCCTTTGAAATTAGTGGCTTCAGTTGTGAATCATAAATTTCTTGAGCAAAGAAAGTACCAATTATTGAAATTAGTACAAATACAAAGATAAAACCTCTTATATTTTTAAGATTATGTAGCATTAATAAAAAGAATACGACGAGTGTAACCGTCCATGTCGAAACATGTTTAATTCTTGTTAATCCATAAAAGACAAAAATCAATGCAATAACGAAATGCATAGTTTTAATTTTTAATTTTTCTTTATTATAATTATTTGAAAGAAAATAATAGCATATAATAATAAAAAATAGTTCAATATAGATTGCATAATTCATTATGTCAGCGTAAGCGCCTCGAATCCTAGATCCACCACCACGTCCAGTACCTATATATTCAATAGCAATTGGATTCACAATGGATTCATAAATTAGCATAGCGAATGGAAAAATGCAAGCTAAAAAACATGTAAATATTACACCGTCAAGATCTTTTTTTGATTGAACAAACATCTTTGAATAAAAATAAAGATAGATTGGTGTTGTATATTTTATTATATCACCCAAAGCCGTAACAGATAGATTTATAAAATAAAATACAATACAGTTTCCTATTAAAAAAAAGGCAAATATTTTAAAAGGTACATCTTCAAAATTATTTATAATCTTATTTCTTTTACTTGAAGTTAAGCTTAGTAAAATTAATATAGGAGTTAGTATTCCTACAATGTAAAGTGGGCTTGCTAATACAGATGTTTCTTTAAGTTGATAAAAATTATCAATAATAGGACGAAGTAAAATAAGTATAACAAACCACTTTTGGGTTAAATACAAAGATTTATACCAGGTTACCCATGACTTATAATTCATTTTTGGTCTTTGCTAATTTAATTTATTAACTATCGTTTTCTTTGTTTCTTAGTATTTCCTAATTGCCAACGTTATAGGCAGTATGTATTAAGATAATTTACATAATGCTTCTATAAAACCGTTTGCAGCGATTTCTAAATTAGCCTTTGTACGAATAAACTCTGCCGCGCGTTGTCCCATTTCATAGCTTTTTTTCGGATTATCAATAATAAATTTGATTTTTTTTGCAACATCTTCAGTATCATTAAAATCTAATGCAAAGCCATTAACCCCATCTTCTATTAAATCAATTGTTGCTCCTGCGTTTATAGATGATATGCATAGTATTCCAGCTGCCATTGCCTCATTTAGTACTAAACCCCAAATATCGAAATCGGTCTGAAATATGAGGCCATTGCTGCTTGCGAAGAAACTTGGTAATTCATCTTTTTGTTTAAAACCAATAAATCTCACAATTGAAGATAGTTCATTTTCGTTTACATATTTTTCAAGATCCGCTCTTGAGGAACCTTCGCCAATTATATCAAGTTTAAAATTATTTCTACTTTTTGAAACTATTTTTATTGTTTTAAGTAGAAGTTGCACATTTTTTCTAGGTACAAGGTACCCAAGATACGTAAAAGTAACATGCTTATTTTCTGATGAAAGTGATTGCCTGATTTTTTCTGTTTCTGATCTAAAGAAATTAGTATCAACTGTATTAATTGCAATCGATATTTTAGATTCTTTAACGCCCATATTAATTAGGTATTTTTTAGCTTTTGAACCGTAAACTACAAAGGAACTAGCAAATCGGCAAAGCAATTTTCTTTGTGATATCCTTAAAAATGATGAGTTTCTATTTTCTTTTTCGATTGATCCAGACCAAATTATATATTTTGTTCTAGTAACAAGCTTCCATATAAAAACTAAAAGTGTGGCGGCCGAGAATCCTGAAACAATGATTTTATTTGGTCTTTCTTTTCTAAGTAATTTCCATAATCCTTTATATAAGAAGAATGTTTTTTCTGAATTACTCTTACTATTAATGGCACCTCCATTTAAAATTATATAATCGAAATTAAATTCATTGGTTGATAATTTGAAATATCTTCTTTTATAGGTTTCTGAAGCGAATACAACTTTTAAATGTTTCTTTTCGATTAGCATTTTTTTGCTTAACATATTGAAAAGAGGAACCCTATACGGGTTAGGTATATTTGTAATTAATAGTATCTTTTCCATATTTAAGCTGACATCCATTTTTTAAACCAAGACATAAGAAAATAAACTGTCCATAAATTATTTGTATATTGTTTATTCCCTTTTTTAATCTGTTCAATATTTTTCTTTAAACCTATTTCATTAAATATTCCTGTATTTCTACAAAATTCACTTAAATTGCTTTCTACATAATCTATCATAACATCCCCAGCCCACTCTTGAAGAGGCACGCAAAATCCCATTTTTTTACGATAAAGTATCTCTTTAGGCAAGAGTCTTTCTAATGATTTTTTTAGAATATATTTCGGTTCACCATTTTTAATTTTATATTCAGGAGAGATCGACATTGCAAGATTTACCATATTAAAATCAAGAAATGGATTTCTAATTTCAATCCCTTGGCTCATTCCTATTCGATCCATTCTATAAAGATATTTCCATGGAATTTGTTGTTTGAATCCTAAATAGCACATCCAATCTAGATCATCAAGACGAGGATTTTCTTTTTGGATTGAACTAAATTGATAGCGAACTTTTTCAATAATAGAATAGGAGTTAACATCTTTCATTTTGTTAGCCCATTCTGCGGATAAAAAGCTACGTTTTGTATGTTCTTTAAATGCTTTTGCACCACCCCAAAAAAGTTCTTGATTATGTGCTGCTCTTTGTAGAATTTCAGATTTTACAGATTCTTTTTGGTCACTTGATAAAAGAGTAGCAATGCTGGTTTTTAGGAATGGTGGTAAATTTTGAAAACGATGGTACCATGGATATAAATGATAATATTTCATCCAACTTCGGTATCCAGAAAAAATTTCATCTGCGCCATCACCTGTTTGAACCACTATTGTTCCATTTGCTTTTGCTAATTGTGATATGAAATATATTGGAATGCATGTTGAATCTGCCATTGGCTCATCAAAAATTTCAACAATTCTAGGTAAAAATTCTGAGATATCATTTGGACCAACAATTTTTTCAAAATGTTCAGTATTAAATTGTTTGGAAATTTGTTGAGCATAAACTCTTTCATCAAATTCTGGCTGACCTTCAAAGCCCACTGAATAAGTTTTTATAACACCTGATACGGATTGGCGCATTAAAGCAACTACGGCACTAGAGTCAACGCCGCCACTAAGAAAGGCACCTACTGGAACATCTGAAACTAATCTATTGTCAACCGCTTTTGATAATGATTCAAAAACTAAATCACTTAGCTGACTTTCATTTAATCCTTTGTAATCTGTATAATTAACATCCCAATATTTGGTATGTTCTATAATTCCACTTTTATCAACAGTTAACAAAAAGCCAGGTTCAAGTTTATTTATCCCTTCAAACATTGTTTGAGGAGCACTTAGTTGATTAAATGTTAAAAAATGATACAGTGCTTCTTCATCAAGTTTGGCCTTTATCCAAGGTAAGGATAGCAATGCTTTTAGCTCAGATGAAAAAGAAAAAATCCCATTTATTGTTGAATAATATAGCGGTTTTTTACCAGCTCTATCAACAGCAAGTTGAAGTTCTTCTTTATCTTTATTCCAAAACGCAAATGAAAACATTCCGTTTAATTCAGAAAGTGCTAAATGTCCTTTGGCTTTATATAGTTTTAATAAAACTTCTGTATCACTCTCGGAATTAAATTTTTGATCCTTTATTTGTGATTTTAATTTAGCATAATTATATATTTCCCCATTAAAAACGATCGCATTTCCACTTTCATCAATCATGGGTTGGTGACCTGAACTAGATAAATCAATAATGCTTAGACGCTGGTGTCCTAGATATACATTATTTAACTCGTTATGCCAAATTCCATTGCCATCTGGTCCTCGGTGACGAATACAAGAGTTCATTTTACGAATGAGTTCATTTGCATCAGTAGTAATTCGACCATTGAATGCGTACAATCCGTTAATCCCGCACATTCATGTTTTGTTGATATAGTTTGAACATATTTAATTCCATTTTTTCAATACTGAATTGTGATGCAAATTTTTTTCTCAATTGTTTTTTTTCTAATGTTTGTAAAGAATGAATGTTAGTTTTTATATTGTTTAGTAATATAGTTAAGTTCGATATTGAATTAACAATTAACTCAGGTTCTATTTGTCTAACCAATTCAGCTAAGCCTCCACCATCATTAAATACGATTACTGGTTTTCCTTGTTGATAAGCCTCTATAGCTACTAATCCAAATGCTTCATTTTGCGATGGGAAAACGCAAATATCCGAAATTTGTATCATCTCTGATGAATCTGCTGTTCCAGTAAAATCAGTTTTATTTAAAATTCCACATTCATTAGCTATTTTTATTAGATCCTTTTTAAGTGGACCGTCGCCTACAATTATTAACCTTGTCCCTTCTTTATCTGTTTTTGAGTATGCATTTATAAGTCGATCAATTCTTTTTACTATTGCAAGTCGTCCAATGCTTAAAATTATTAATTCCTTATTTTGTGATGATAAATTGTTTGGGTTTAAATATTTTTCCGTTAATTGTGAAACTCCATTATAAATTACTGCACTATTCACTTTTTTTAATCCAAATCTTTTTAATGAAACTGATTTGGTGAATTCCGAATTAAATGTGATGAAATTAACATGCTTATTTAAAAATCTTTTTTCTAAATATTGAACAATTAGATCTTTGATAGTCATATGCCTTCCAAAGGCAAAATTACCATGTTCAGTATAAACTATTTTTTTTTTGCTTTTAGCAGCTAGGTTCGCAATTATTGGATTAAAAGAATGAAAATGAATAATATCGCAATGCATGAAAGCCTTGAGGCATATTGATAATGTTTCTTCGTTTCTATCTTTCCCATTCTTAAAACCAGGTTCATAAACGTCAATACCAATAGATTTGAATTGTTCTATTAATTCCCCGTCTGATTTTGCTACTAATAATGCTGGGATTAAATTTGAATTATTCAATTGAGTATTACAAAGGTTTAGCACAACACGAGCAATTCCTCCCATTGATGCTGACCATAAAATATGTAATACTTTTATTTTTGACATTAAGAATTTGTTTTTTTAGAAATTGTTAAATAGCCAATTGGTCCATAGTTGAATCGCTTGTAAATCTGTTTAAATCCTGGAATTTTAGCAGTAAAGAGATACAATAATTGTGGAATAATTACAGGTATAAATAATAGTGGATTGTACCATCTATAAAGTTGTTTTATGTGAATTGTTTTTGATATAATATTCCATAATTTGAGAATTGGTTTTACTGTTAAAGTAATCGCAGCCCCAAATGTGTCGGAAACAGGTGTAAGATTCTGAATGACAAATCCGTGTTTTGTAAGTTGGTATTTAAGCCCATAAATTGTAAATCTATTATGATCATAAATCCCATCAGCTATTGGCACTAAAAATGGAATGGTAAGTATTAATGTTCCGCCAGGTTTTAGCAATCTCATAACTTCTATAAAAAGTTCACTAGGTTCTGCGATGTCTTGTAAAACTTCGGTGCATAATATTACATCTATACTTGAATCAGGCAAAGGTACTTTGGTTGCGAAGCAATAAATATCAATTTGTTTTTTAGGAAAAGGGGAGTCGGCAAGATCAGCACCAATTGTTCGATCAAAATGAGATTGATAACAATCATAATAAGGCCTTGACCCACATCCTAAATCTAATAGTACTTCTCCATGTCCATATTCTCCAAAGAATTTTTTTATTAAATCCATCCGAATATTATTTTCGATTACTGCACCTGCATTATTAAGTTCCATATTAAATTATGTTTGCCGTAAGGCTTGATGTTAAAGTACTAAAATTTGGCAAATTCTCGTTGTTATATTGTTTCATCTTTCGAAGAAATGTAATCCGATTTTCTATAATTAAATTACTGCATTTATTAGTATAAGGCACTTGAAAAGTAAAGGAATTAAGTTTATTTTGCACTTTTGCACTTTTTAACCCAAGGTGTTTAGATAAAAAAACAGGAAGTAAAATGCCATTTCTGTTAAAACCGATTATTTCTGAGTTAATTAATTTAATGTTTTTTGAAACTTGTATTGATTGATTGGAAGGCATAAATAATTCTTCCTTAAGGAAAATGTTTTTTACAAATTGTTCATATGTTTCGTCGAATTTTATGATGAATTTAGAAAGCTCATGATCACTTGGTGTTTCTTCAAACCAGTTTAAAATCCATTTTTTTAATTGTTCAATTAATGGATTTAATGAACTTTCTTTGATGTTTAAAAAAAGTAAATCATATTGAATTCCTTTTAAATGTTGAAGCAATGATCTTAACTTTATCGTACCATAAGTTAACTGAATTTTTAAATTTATATAATTCATTAGAATAAATTCAAGTGCAACTTGATGTTTTATGGCTGATGTTTCTGCATCTGTAATTTTAGGTAAATTATTTACTGTAATTTTTTCTCCTAAAATAAGTGTTTTATCACTCCACGCACTATAATAATCGTTTAAACCAAAATAGCATTCTGGTAAAGCCATAATGCCATGAGTGAAAAGATGTTTCAGGTGAGTAGGATATTCTTCAAAACCATTAAATTCTAATTTAATATTATCCTGTGCTACTACAAGAAGGTCAATATCTGAAATACCGGGAGTAGTGATATTTCCAAATTGATATATCGCTTTGATTCCATCTTTTTTTATAAGATAGTTACAGATTGATTTGATAGCTTCATTATATGAAGAACGATCTGTCTTTATCGGCCTATTAATAAATTTGAGCTCAGCCATTTGTTAATTTTATCAAAATATTTCTAAATGAATAATTTATTCTTTTACCATCAATTATTGTTTTATTTCCTACTTTCGAAATTGTATGTATCCCATTTGTATAGCGATCTCCAAATATATTAGGATTTAAGGTTTTTATATAAACTTCATGATATTCATTTTCTGATAAAATAGTTATTTCATTTAGTTTAATAGATCCGCCATAACTCCTACTGCTATCTTGTGAAGGTCTTATTATTTTCCCCGCATGAAAAAATGGAGTTCCTGCTGGCCTAGCTGAGCAAATATCTGTTTTAACGGGATTAAGTGGATGTGGCTTCCAATTACTTTCTAAATTATCAGAATAGTAAAGAAACAACTTAAGGTCGGCGCCTTTTTTTTCTGATTTGGTGCAAAATAGCCACCATTTGTTGTAAGCGAATAATATTGTTGGGTCAACTGCAGAAATATTTTCAAGAATTGTAGATTGGAATATCAGTTTTTTGTTTAATATATCTAATTTATACAAATCTATTTTATTTGATTCGCATTGTTCAGGAATACAATACCATTCATTATGATATTGTAATAGATATGGATAACTAAGATGATATTCTTTTTCTAAAATAACCTCTTCTATCTTAGGATTTTTATTTGATTTAACTCTTAAATGACCCTTTTTTAAATTAAAATCATAATATTCATATAAATAAATATCTTCCTCATTAATTGAAATGCCAAACGGATCAGCTTTAAAATTATTTGGCTTTTCTTCAGGTTCCCATGAAACATTAATTTTTCTTTCGTTACCAAAAGCAATTTCGTTAATTGGCATGTCTATGAACCCGATATTCCAAACTGTATTTGAAAATAGAATTTTAAATTTATGATTAATGTAATTAGTAAAAGTCGTGATAGTTATATTTAACAGAGATTTTTTTTTAATTATTGTATGTTCTGTTTTATGATCGAATTTAATTAATTTAAGCGTTTCATAATTTTTTATGAAATCAATTATTATTTCTGGAATTGCAGTTAAAGCCTGTTGTAAAGATTTAGTGTAGCTGTGTCTTGTCGTTTTGTAATTATGAGAAATTAAAGGGGCAAAGACATCATCAAGAATGCTTACAGTGAAAAAATATCCTCCATTAAGTATATTTTCAATTATGTATGGTGAATAATTGCATTTTAAGTTTTCAATTATATTTATGTGATAAAATTTATACTTCAATAAAAAATCAATTTTGCAATTACTTTCTAAAATTAAGAAAAAATCATACAGTTCAAGTTTTACATTTTTTTTATCAATAATATTTTCAATAATATTTGTATATTTTAATTGTTTTGGTAATTTTAAAATTTTTCTTGAAACAATCTGAATGGGACTAAGATTTTGTTTAGTTTTTGGGACTTTAATTATCGTAATCTTTATATTTTCTAAATCTAGTAAAATTTGGATGCAATTATTCACATAAGATGGGATAACCTCTGATGTTACAATTAATCCAATGTTTAACTTTTTCAATTTATGAGAATTATTTTTGTAAGATATCTATACTAATTTCGGTAAGAATTGATTTTAAATTATCTTTTCTTGAATCATTTAGCCAATTGGCATATCTTTTTGGAATTCTTGTTCTAAAGAAATTTGATATTAATTTTATTGATTTAAATTTATGCGCAAGTAGTTCGTTTTTAAGAATTACTTCTTCTTGCAACCAATTACTTCTTAAATCTGTAATCTCTTTAAAAAATAATTTTTGATCAATGGAATATTCATTTTCTAACCATTCAAAACTATCCTTTTTATAAATTCCCTTTTTATATTTAGCTTGAAAATGGAGAGTAGGAATTAGTAATATTTCGGATATTAAATTTTTAAATGAATAAAATGATTTAGTATAGCTTCTTTTTGATAATTTATTTAATATACTATCTTTAATATTTAAAAAATTTAATTGATAATTTTGATCTAGTTCATTTATGTAAATGTTTAATTCAATTACTTGGTTTGGATATAAAATTTTACTTTGTTCAAATATAATTGCGGGAAGGGAGGCGTTATTGTAGTTATTCAAATCGCTTTTTAATATAATTTGCCATCCATGATGCTGCAGACTATCAATTTTTAACATTTCTAATTCTGTATTGTAAATTAACCTACGTAGATTTATTAAATCTCTAACATTTCTTATTTTTGATTCATCTATTATTAATATTCCATCAAAGTCACTATAATTTAGTCGCTCATTCGTTGCAATACTCCCATGTACTATTGCACAAATTACTGATTCTAGGTTTGATGTTTTTATTATTTCAGAAATCACCTTTGCATTAGTGTCATTTAATTCACTTATATCACTTGAAATTGTGATCTTATGATTACTTTTTTGTAAAGATGGTTTATGGTTATTGAAAATTGAGGAAGATGTATATTTGCAAACAGTTTTTGGAAAAAATGGTGCTAATAATGCACCTAGTTTACCCAAGTATCCATAGTTAAGAAATAATTTTAGAGATGAACTATTCATTTAATTCTTTAAAAATTCTAATATTAACCGACTTCTTTTTTTAAATGTAAATTCTTTAACATTTTCTTTAGCAATATTTGCTTTAAATTGCATATCTTCTTTATTTGCAATAATTTTTTGAATGACATCTGATAATGAAACTTCATTTTCAGGATCTGCAAAACAGCAGTTATTCGAATTCAAAATATCTTGTGTGGCTTTATAATCTGGAGTAATAATTATATTTCCACTTAGCATATATTCACATAATTTATTTGGTAA
>Ga0114969_10000622_pt1 | contig 30541 bp, 18 predicted proteins | sample M_130807_MF_Meta_FD_87316 | JGI IMG/M metagenome (GOLD analysis project Ga0114969, IMG submission 87316) | Freshwater microbial communities from Lake Montjoie, Canada to study carbon cycling - M_130807_MF_MetaG | ecosystem: Environmental > Aquatic > Freshwater > Lake | place: Lake Montjoie...
TCACTAAAATATATTTCTAATTCATTTTCGGGCAAACCTTGAAAATTGAATTGTTGGGTTACATTTGCACCCCTCATAATTAAAAACCTAAAGGGCTGTAAATCATAGTTGAATGAGAAAAGCTGACCTGATAAATAAGATTTCGGAAAAGACCGGATTACCAAAGAATGATGTACTGATTTCGATGGAAGCATTCTTTAAAGAAGTAAAAGAATCCTTGAAGCAAGGTGATAATGTTTATATCAGAGGCTTCGGAAGTTTTGTAGTAAAAAAGCGTGCCTCCAAAATAGGGCGAATAATTACACGCAACGAAAGCATTGTGATACCAGAACATTTTATTCCTGCATTTAAACCTGCAAAGGTTTTTGTTGATCGAGTGAAGAATGCCAATGGCAAGAAAGCTGCGGCCGAGAAAAATAATTTGTCTTGAGTAAAACTAGCATACAACAAGCTCTTTTAATTCTCGCAGGGGTAGGATTGGTACTTGGGTTGTATTTTTTTGGCGATACAAAAACAAGACCTGTTACCGAGGCTAAAGGTCCTATGCAGGGCGGCGAAATGCCTGATAGAAAAAGCAGTATGTCGTTTGATAAATTGCTTGAATTGGCAAAAGGCACTTTAACCAGCGGACAGAAAGATTCGATAGCATTGGTTCAAAGGTTAGTTAATAATTCACCAGCCTCTGAAAAGGTAAAGTCGCTTGAGAAACTGGCAAATGTTTGGGCTCGCACTCAAAATCTGATTGTTAGCGGGCACTATTTTGAAGAGGCCGCAAAATTGGACTCTACAAAAGACAAATGGAAAACCGCTGGTGATTACTATTTTGTGGGCTTACAAAATACAGGAGATTCGGCAGCGAAGTTGTTTGCAGGTCAAAGATCATTTGAATGTTACGCAATTGCGTCAAAATTTGATACTACAGATACAAAGTTGAAAGTTTTGGAGGCGGTGAGTTTAATTGATGGGGTTGGAAATGTGATGAGCGGAGTTTTACTCTTAAAGGAAGTAGAAAAAACAGACCCTGATAATGAACTGATGAATGTAACTTTGGGTCGATTGGCGATTGTTTCAGGACAATATCCGAAAGCAATTACCCGATTAGAGCGAATGATTAAATTGTATCCGAAAAATACGGAAGTTTTCTTTCACCTCGGAGAAGCTTACAGGGCAACAGGACAAAAAAATGAAGCAATAAAAATGTTTGAGAAGTGCAAGGAACTTGAAAAATCTCCTTCGTTTCAAAAACAGTTAGACGAATACATTAACCAAATAAAAAATTAAAAATCTATGCCAAGCGGTAAAAAAAGAAAGCGTCATAAAATGGCGACCCACAAGCGCAAAAAAAGATTACGCAAAAACAGACATAAAAAGAAAAACAAGTAGTCATTGTTTTTTTTGAAAAGTATCTCTGATGCTTTTTCAAGTTGCTTTTCTATCTGACAAGTAATTGTGAAAAAGAAAAACACATTTACAGAGTTGCTTTTTTAATCGAACATAAAATTTGAAAATCTTAATACCCGGCTGCCATGTATTGTGGTCGGGTCTGTTTTATTTTTAAGGTATTTAAGTAGCACAAAAGTTTAATGGCAGACGAGACTATCACAAACAAGCCACCCGAATTAGTTGACAAGACTGTAAAAAAACAGCCCGCTCAGGTAACAAGGGAATTGTATGTGAACACCGCAACAGGTGGCGGAATTGAAATCGCTTTACTCGAAGACAAAAAATTAGTTGAGATACAACAAGACCAGCTCAACTCTTCTTTTTCAATTGGTGATATTGTATTGGCTCGCTTGCAAAAGGTATTGCCCGGTTTGAATGCGTCATTTGTAGATATTGGTTTTCAGAAAAATGGTTTTCTGCATTACTCCGACTTGGGTTCGCAAATTCGTTCGGTGCAGAAATACACCAACATGGCCATTGCCGGTCAGGCCACAGGTGATTTAGCCAATTTTAAAATTGAACCCGAAACTTATAAAACCGGTCGCATCGGAAATGTATTCAGCAAGCGCGATCCTGTGTTGGTTCAAATTACCAAAGAACCAATCAGTACAAAAGGCCATCGACTTAGTTGTGATATTTCATTGGCAGGAAGATATGTGGTGTTGATTCCGTTCAAGAATGAAATTAATATTTCGAAAAAAATTACTTCAGGCGACGAGCGCAAACGGTTATTGCGATTGGTAGAAAGTATTCGTCCGAAAAATTTCGGCGTTATTGTAAGAACAGTCGCTGAAGGAAAAACTGTTGCCGATTTGCACGAAGACATTGAGACCATGACCAAGAAGTGGAACGAAATGTCAATTGCGTTAAAAGATGCTGTTGCTCCTCGAAAAGTATTAAGCGAGATGGATAAGACTTCAACAATGCTTCGCGATATGTTGAATCCTTCATTCAACAAAATTGTAGTTACCAGCAAGGAGATGTTCGATGATATTCGCACTTATATAAGCCGGATTGCTCCTGATAAAGAAAACATTGTACAGTTATACTCGGGCAAAACTCCGCTTTTCGACCAGTTTGATATCACCCGCCAGATAAAATCAACTTTCGGAAAAACTGTAAATCTTGATAGTGGTGCTTATTTAATTATTGAACATACCGAAGCACTGCATGTGGTGGATGTGAACAGCGGACACAAAATGGGTAACGACGATAACATGGAAGGCAATGCCATGAAGGTGAACATGGAAGCTGCTGAAGAAATTGCACGACAACTTCGACTTCGCGATATCGGTGGAATTATCGTGATTGATTTTATTGATGTTCGCAATCCTGAAAACAAACGGGTACTCAACAATGCGATGATGAATTTTATGAAGGCCGATAAAGCCCGTCATACAATTTTACCATTAAGTAAATTCGGCATCATGCAAATAACCCGGCAACGGGTGAAGCCACAAATAAATATTGTTACATCAGAAAACTGCCCTACTTGCAATGGTACCGGATTAATTGGCCCGTCTATTTTGTTATCCGATGATATTGAAAAGAAACTCGAGCATCTGATAACTAAACAGAATCAGAAAAAAATTACCCTCTTTGTTCATCCGTATCTCGAATCGTATTTCAAGCAGGGAATTATGTTTTCATCCATTCAATGGAAGTGGCGTCGCAAGTATGGTCAGTGGGTAACTATTGACAGCAGCGAATCGAACCCGATAAACGAATATCATTTTTATGATAAGAACGGGGAAGAGATTGAAGTGGAAGCGAAATAATATTTTAAGAATATTTTTATTTCATAATCCCACCCGATAACGACAACAATTCAATCTCAGAAATTTTTGCGTTGAAACGCGCATTGAATAACCGGGATTGTTGTGCAATGAATGATTGCTGTGCATTTTTAAAATCAAGCGCATTGCTGCTACCCAGCTTGAAACGATCAACTGCAATTGCTAAATTTTCTTTTGCATCATTTGTGTTTTCTTCTTCGAGCAACAAAAGTTTCAGATTATTCTGGTAGGTATTGAATGCTTGCTGCACTTGTGCGGTCAGCTTTGTTTTCACCTGCTCGCTATGGTAGTTTCTGATGAGCGAATTTATTTTTGCTTCCTGCATCGAGTGCGATTGCTTGTTCCCATTAAATAAATTCCACGATGCAGAAAGTCCGAATGAAGGACCATAGGTTTTATTGTTCAAGACAAAACCGGCTTGTGTTGATGAATTATTGTATCCATAACTTCCGTTCAGCGAAACGGTGGGATAATAATCACCCTGCTTTTGCTGAATGTTGAGGTCTGAAATTCGATGGCTTTGTTCGGCAACAATGAGTTCAGGATTTTGTTCTAATGTTTGTGTTTGAATTTGTTCGAGAGTAAGAGTTGAAACTGTTGCTATGCTATCGGCTGTTTCAAAATCTGTGGTGATATCACGAGCAAGTAAATTGTTTAAATCAACTTTTGCATTTTGTAAAACAACCTGTTGCTGCATCACAGCAGAGTGGTCGGCATTGCGATCAACTTTCGCCTGCAAAAAATCAAGTTTGGAACCACTACCAACATCCCACTTTTTTTGCGCAAGTGTCATTCGCCAATCGGAAATAGAATCAGAAAACTGATACATCTGAAGCAATTGTTGCTGTAAAACCACATTGTAATAGGCATCAGTTACTTTCAAAACAGTTTGCTGCAAAGTATTTTTAAAATCAGTTTCACCTTGCGCTTTCAGTAATTGCAATTGCTGATAAGTTGCAAACATCTTCATCCCATCAAACAATGTCCAGGTGATATTTGCTCCGGCATTCAAATTATTTGCAGATGCATTGTTGCGGTCTGTCACATCGCCGCTTGCATATTCAAGGTGTGTGTTGTTGATGCTTTGCGAGTAACCGCCATCCAATGTAAGTGAAGGAAGCATTCCGGCATTCCCAATAAATAAATTATTAGACGCAATGTCAGATTCACTTTTAGCAATGTGTATATCATAATTATTTTTCATTGCAGTTGCTATCGCTTCTTCTAACGAAAGAACAGTTTGCGCTCTTGAATAATTTATCGAGGAGAGAAACAAAACTGTAATAGCAAAAAAATATTTCATCCGTCTATTCTTTGTCATGCTTTTGCTCTTTTGCGATGAATGAATACATGGCGGGTATCACGAATAAAGTTAAAATGAGTGCAAATAGTAATCCTCCGATAATCACAATTCCCATTGACATGCGGCTCTTTGCACCTGCACCAATTGCGAGCGCAATGGGTAACGCACCGAGTGCAGTTGCCAAACTTGTCATTAAGATTGGTCGCAATCGCAACGCTGAAGCGGTGATTACAGCTTCCATTTTTTTCATTCCTTTTTCCTGTTGCTGATTGGTAAATTCCACAATGAGAATTCCATTCTTCGTCACCAATCCAACTAAGACCAGTAATCCAATTTCACTGAAAATATTCAGTGTCTGATTGAAATACCACAACACTAATACACCTCCCGCCAAAGCCATGGGTACTGTGAGCATGATGATGAACGGGTCAATAAAACTTTCGAACTGCGCCGCAAGAACCAGATAAATTAATATGAGTGCGAGTATGAATGCGAATTGAATATCAGAAGAGCTTTCGGCAAAGTCACGCGAAGCTCCGGTTACATCTGTCGAAAAAGATTTATCTAAAACCTTATCAGCAATTTTATTCATTTCTTTTAATCCGTCACCAATTGTTTGTCCCCGAGCTAGCCCTGCAGAAATAGTTGCTGATTCATATCGGTTGTAATGGAAAAGTTGTGGCGAGGTAGCATCTTCCAGAATCGTAACCACATTATCAAGTTGAATCAACTGACCACTATTGTTTCGGACATACAAAGTTTTCAGGTCAATGGGCGCTGTGCGGTTTTCACGATTCAACTGCTGAATGATCTGGTATTGTTTTCCCTTCATGGTAAAGTAGTCGAGGTTCTGGCCACCATATGCAGTTTGCAATGTTTGAAAAATATCGAGCACTGAAAGCCCGAGTGTTTTTGCCTTATCGCGGTCAACACGAACATTGAGTTGTGGCTTATTGTATTTCAGATTCACAGTGGCAACAGAAAAAACGGAATCCTTATTGGCCATTGCCAGAAATGCAGGAACTGCCGTGCGAAGTTTTTCTGGGTCAGCAGCTTTTATAACAAACTGAACAGGCAAACTTGTTCGCGCCGAAACTCCCACACTGATGGTTTGTTCCTGAATTACGAATGACTCAGCATCCGGAAAAAATGCACTTAGTTTTCCCTGTAAATAATTTGCAATCTGTGCCTGTGTTCTTTTTCGTTCATCGGGTTCCGAAAGCTTTATGCGGAACATTCCGGTATTTACTGCGCCACTTCCGGTGAAACCAGGAGCTACGATATTCAAATCCAGTTTTCGTTCAGGAACCGAATCAATGATAAATTGCTCAGCAGTATTCATGAACTGATACATGAAATCATAAGAAGTTCCTTCGGGTGCAGTTACACTTACGCGCAAGAGACTTCTGTCATCGAGTGGTGCCAATTCTGATGGCAATAATTTCCCAATAAAATAAATCATCAATACACAAACTCCGATAATCGGGAGTGCCAGCCAGCGACGGCGCATAAAATTTTCCAAGGCGTTCTTATATCCATCAATCATCGCCACAAAATATTTTTCGGTTCGATGATAAAATTTCGAATGCGAGTTATTCTTTCTTCTCAACTTAATATTTAAAACCGGAGTAAGCGTGAGCGATACGAATGCTGAAATCAAAACTGCTCCTGCCATCACCACTCCGAACTCCCGAAACAAGTGACCTGTGAATCCTGATAAAAAAATAATGGGCATGAATACCACGGCCAGTGTAATGGAAGTGGAAATGACAGCGAAATAAATTTCTTCTGACCCTTTTCGTGCGGCTTCCATTATTGGTAAACCGCCTTCCAGTTTTTTATAAATATTTTCAGTTACCACTATTCCATCATCCACTACTAATCCTGTTGCTAAAACAATTGCAAGAAGGGTAAGTATGTTTATGGAATATCCAAAAAGATACATAATAAAAAATGCACCAATGAGCGAAACCGGAATATCAATCAGTGGTCGCAATGCCATTAACCAATCTCTGAAAAATAAATAGATGATGAGCACGACCAGAAGAATCGCAAGCAATAATGTTTCCTGAACTTCAGTAATTGATTGACGGATGAACTTGGTGTTATCAAGCACCACATTCAATTTATAATCTTTCGGTATTTCACTTTTAATTAATTCGAGACGCTTATAAAATTCATCGGCAATGTCAATGTAATTGGCACCCGGTTGCGGCACAATTCCCATTCCTATCATTGGAACACCTGATTGGTTCAAGGTTGTTTCTTCATTCACCGCCCCGAGCGTGGCAGTGCCAACATCCTTCAACCGAACAATGCGTGAGCTGTCAGATTTAATTATCAGATTATTAAAATCATCCACACTTGTCAATCGCCCCCTTGCGTTTACCTGAAGTTCCATTGTGCTTCCCGATAATTTTCCGGCCGGTAACTGTACATTTTCTTTTTGCACTGCGGCCTTAATATCAAGCGATGTTAAACTATACGAGGCCAGTTTTGCAGGATCAAGATAGAGTCGCATGGCATATTGTTTCTGCCCCCATATCTGAATGGTGCTGACATCCGGAATGGTTTGCAATCGTTCGGCAACCACATTTTCTGCATAATCATCCACTTCAAGAATACTTCGGGTATCACTTGATAAAGTCACTGAAAGAATTGCATCAGAATTCGCATCTGCTTTTGTTACAACCGGTGGTGCATCAATATTGTTAGGCAATTGCTTTATTGCCAGCGCCACTTTATCGCGCACATCATTGGCAGCAGTTTCCAGATCAGACCCTAAATTAAACTCCACAGTTATTGTACTCTGCCCTTGTGTGCTTGTTGAAGAAAGTGAGCGGATTCCCTGAACTCCATTAATGGCTTTCTCCAGCGGCTCTGTAATTTGCGATTCTATCACTTCAGCATCGGCTCCGGTATAAACTGTCTTTACTGTAATAACCGGCGGATCAATGGCCGGATATTCACGCACTCCTAAAAACTTAAATCCGATAAGACCAAATACAATAATTGTAATGGAACAAACTGTGGCAAAAACCGGTCGCCTGAGACTGATGGAAGGTAAACTCATGCGATGGTCATTTCTTTTTTGTCTGTAAGAGTTTAACAGGATTTCCATTTTTCACTGCGAGAATTCCACTTGTGATTACAGTATCTCCAATTGATAATCCGCTAGTGATTTGAACTGTGCTGTCTGTTCTGATGCCGGTTGTAACCGATGTGGTTACAGCTTTACCATCTATCACAATAAAAACAGATTGCTGATTTTGTTTTGCGGTAATCGATTGACTCGGCACCATAAACGCATCGTTAATAGTTTGAAGTGTAACAACAATGTGTGCGAATGCTCCCGGAATTAATTTGCCACCTGGGTTTGCACAAAGTGCTCTGAATTTTATTGTGCCTGTTGATGCATTCACCACCGGTTCTGCAGCATAAGTTTTTGCTGTGAAAGTATCGCGCACTCCTTCAACTGTGAAATCGATGGTTGCATCTTTTGAAATCAGTGCTGCATATTTTTCAGGAATGAAAAAATCAATTTTCACCGGATTGATTTGTTGCAGCGTAGTGATAGAAGTTCCTGTAGAGAGATAACTGCCCACACTGATATTTCGCAATCCGATTACTCCATCAAACGGGGCCTTTATTTCAGTTTTATTTATTTGTGATTGAATTGTTTCAATGTCTGCTTTTATGCCGTTCAGTGTGTTTAATGCATTTTCATATTCTGAGTGACTGATACCGTTAATCAGCAACAATTGATGTTGCCGCGCTTCTTCAGCATCAGCATTTTTTTGCGACGATTGTAATTTTTTCAATTGCGCAAGTAAATCATCATCATTCAATTTCATCAGCATTTGCCCTTGCTTAACAGATGTGCCTTCCGTAAAAAATATTTTCACCACGCGACCCTGTGCTTCATTTTTTATTTCAACCGATTCGTTCGCTAAAATATTTCCACTGGTAAAAAACTCATTCTTCAATTCAGCCGGGGTTGCAACCATCATGTTCACTGCTAAAACAGATTTTTTTCCTGCCGCGGAAGAACTGCTTTCTGCTGTTTTATCTGTCAGAAATTTTATTTTAAAAAATACCAATGCCGCGATAACAACGGCAATAATTATTATCCACGAAAATGCTTTCATGCAATCATGATTTAAATGAAGAAGTAAAAATCAATCATTAGAATGATAAATATATTTATACAAATGATTAAAGCAGGTAGAAAGTTTCCATTCAGGCTACGGAAACAACCTTCCATACATCCGCGGAAATGGAATGGTCTCACGCACATGCGGCAACTTACAAACCCACGCCACTAATCTTTCCAAACCCAATCCAAAGCCCGCGTGTTTCACTGAACCATAACGGCGCAAATCGAGGTACCACTCAAATGCTTCCATTGGTAATTTGTGTTCAATAATTTTTTCTTTCAGTAAATTAATATCTGTTTCTCTTTCTCCGCCGCCAACAATTTCGCCGTATCCTTCCGGTGCTAATACATCAACACCTTTTGCTAAATGCGGTGCATTCTTATCTCGCTTCAGATAAAATGCTTTCACTTCGTGTGGCCAGTTGTAAACCATAATCGGAATATCAAACAAGCGCGTGAGCACGGTTTCATCAGAGCCACCGAAATCATCGCCTCGTTGAAAATTCTTTGCAGAGTTCAACCAGTTCGGAATGTTGCGCTCGTCTTCTTCCAGATCTTTCAATTCATTTTTCAGTGAATCAATTTTATTCTGGTTGAAAGCAATTTCACCTTTCTTCGTTCCGGCATCTTTCAGTTTTGCTTCACGCTCTTCTGTTTCCTTTTTCACTTCAGCAATTCTGTCCTGCACTTTTTTCAAATCTTCTTCCAGAAGTTTGATGCTGTTTTTTCCGTCTACATCTTTCTTCCCAAGAATCATATCCACTGCATCATCATAAGCTATGCGCGGAAACGGACGATTAATATTTTTCAGAATAGAAACATCGCGACCAATGATTTTGAATTCATCTTCACACACCTCCACCAATTCATTCACCACAAATTTCATCATCGCTTCAATCACATCCATGTTCATGTCCAAATCATGAAAAGCCATTTCGGGCTCTATCATCCAGAATTCTGATAAATGGCGGCGCGTTTTCGATTTCTCGGCTCTGAAAGTGGGACCGAAAGTGTAAATCTTGTTGAATGCCATTGCCATTGCTTCGCCATACAATTGTCCGCTTTGACTCAGGTATGCACTCTGTCCGTAAAAATCTGTTTCGAATAAAGTGCTCGTTCCTTCCACCGCATTTCCGGTGAAAATCGGCGCATCCATCTGCACAAAATCATTCTGCTGAAAAAATTTGTGAATGGAAAAAATCATCTTGTTGCGAATGCGCATAATTGCCCACTGCCGCTGTGTGCGCAACCACAAGTGACGCTCATCCATCAGAAAATCTACTCCGTGTTCTTTTTTCGATATCGGAAATTCCTCAGCAAGTGAAATAATTTCAACACTCGTAGCCTGAATTTCATATCCACCCATTTGTCGTTCGTCCTTCACCACTTTTCCAATAATGGTACATGAACTTTCCTGCGATAAATTTTTTGATGCTTCAAATGATTCGGCATTCACACTCTTTTCATCTACCACACACTGGCAGTAACCAAAACCATCGCGCAGCACAATAAAAAATAATCCTTTGCCGGAGCGTTTGTTGTAAACCCATCCTTGCAATTGCACTTCCTGACCTTCATACTTCGCCAGGTCTTTAATGAAAACTGATGTCATCTTGAATTTTAAAAATTAAGGCGCTAAAGTAAATGTTTGCCAGCGAAATATTATTGCAGCTAAAATTCAGAAGTTGTACGAATATTTAATCTTTTAAGAAATTGACCCTTCAATATTCGAAATTGTCAATATTTCAAGTAATCATCATATAATAATTGAAGATAGGCTTTCGCAGTATCAATACACGGATGTTCTGACCTGTTTGTATTTGTTTGAAAAATTAACTGAGGAGGATGATTGTTAAATGCTATTGTATCCGAAGGGCTTACCCAGCCAAAGCCATCATCAAAAGAATAATATGCATAGTTCTTTCTTGCAGAATTTAATAAGTCATTGCTCCATTTAAAATCTGTTGAATTTATGTTCAATTGATTTAACAGAGTAGAAGCAATATCTGTTTGCGAACCATAAGAGCGAATTCTTTTTCCTGTTAATTGATCATTCAAACCATCACCCCAAAACAGCAGCGGAATATGATGAACACCCGGCATTAATATTTCGTGGTTGTAAGGATAACGATGTCCATGGTCGGCACAGAAAATAAAAACTGTGTTTTTATACCAGGGTTTCTTTTTAGCTGTTTCAATAAATTTTCCTATTTCCTGATCAACATAATAAATCGAACTCATAAATTTTGCGGCAACACCTTCCTCTTTAAAATGTGGTTCTTCAGGAATATCGTAAGGCTCATGTGAAGTTAGTGTAATGAGATATGAAAAAAAAGGTGTTTGGAGAGTGCTTATTTCCTCAATAGCTTTTTCGAGCATTTTGCCATCATCTACACCCCATTTTGTTGTTTTAGATAAAACAGAAAAATCTTCCTGCGATATAATTTTATTAAATTCATTAGTAAAAGCATAGGCTTTAAAATTACTGAAGCTTAAATCTCCACCATACATTATCATTGAATTATAGCCTACTGAATTAAGGTTTTTTGTAATGGTCGGAAGCTTTTCCTGTTTCTCAACATTCCAAATAATTGACACATTGGGTTGAGCCGGAAAACCTGATAATATTGCAACCAGCCCCTGGTCGGTTCGAAATCCTGAAGCATAAATGTTCTCAAAAAGCAAACCTTCTTTTATCAGCTTTCCCAGCTGTGGTGTTAAACCGGTTTTGCCGCCTAAACCTTCAACCACATCTGCTCCAAATCCTTCAAGCTGTATAAAAATTATATTCGGTTTCTCGCTTTTAAAAAGATGAGTTGTTGAATCATTTTTTTCAGTAAATAAATATCCAACAATTGCTTCCGCTTTTTTTTCATCCATGTATAGGTATGGATTATTGTCTCTGTACTTTTTAATATTTACAATTGATTGTATTGAATACCAGGTTGTGTTTATTGCTGCATGATTAGCAAACATGTTTTTTGAAAAGTAGGCACTGCTTTCATTAATCGGAGCAACACCGATATTGCCTCTTATACCTAACAATGTAAATCCGCTCATTAAAATAAAATAAGGAATGTTTAACCACCTGATTCCACCAATGGTTGTTGCAAATTTCCTTTTGCTTAAATAGCGGGCTGCATACCAACCATAAATTACATGAATGATAATTAAAAGAATATATAGCCACACGGGTGAAGCGCCTGATGAGGCCATCATCTCTTTTGGATTCAGAATGTTCTGTATTGCACGAACATTCAGTTTTGTGCTCCAGTTTTCATAAATGCCTAAGTCACCAACAAATAATAGCCCAATAATGAAAAAGATAATTGGCAAATAAATTTTGAAAAACAAATTCATCAATTTTTTTTCAAACAATACCTGAAATAAAAAGAAAATGAAGGGTAGTGTAATCAAATAAAATGACAATGAAATATCCAGCCACAATCCATGCATAAACACTCCAATGATATCTTCAATAGAAAGGCTTGAAGTCTTATTAAAAAAATAGAGTAGAAACACTCCTTTTTGAAAAAGAAAAAGCAGAATAAGAACTGCCAGCCAGTTAATTGCAAACGATAACCATTTCTTCATAATTTGCAAAAGAAAGTATTCAGAAATGAATATCAATTCTTTCTGCTAACATTATTACCAAAGCATAAACAGTTGGGTTCTGCTTTATATTTTTGCATGGATATTAATCGTCGTTATGCTTAAACAAGGAATGCATCAGAAGATGCTTTTAAAAATGTCGCCGCAACAGATTCAGTTAATGAAACTATTGCAGATTCCTGCGGCAAACCTCGAAGAAAGAATTAAAGAAGAACTGGAAGCAAACCCGGCATTGGAAGAAGGTCTGGCCGAAGAAGCTGATGAAAAAGAATCGGTAAATAGTGAGGATGATATTCCTGAAGAACCAACTGATGAAGTTCCGGATATTGAAAACGAAGAAAAAGCTGAACTGGAAAATAGTATAGATGACGATTCCACTGAAGATATAACAGATACCTCTGTTGATGATAATGATGTGGATATAACTGAATATATGGATGAAGATGAAGTGGCAGATTATAGCACCCGAGGCGATGGATATTCAGAGGATGAAGAGAAACAAGGTGTGCCAATTCCGGTGCAGAGGAGTTTTCATGAGTATTTAGAAGAACAAGCCGGCTTGCTTGAATTGCATGATGAAGATTTAGAATTGGTTCATTATATAATTGGCAGCATAGATGAAGACGGATATTTGCGCAGGCCAATTGATGCAATGGTAGATGATTTGAGTTTTTCTCAAAACATTTCTACTACTTACGAAAAGTTAGAAGAACTTTTAAAAATTATTCAACTCTTAGACCCACCAGGAGTAGGTGCACGAGATTTAAAAGAGTGTTTGTTATTACAGCTTAAAAGAAAACAAGCTGAAACGCATACTGAAATAGATAAATTGGCGATACAGGTTATTACTGAATATTTTGATGAGTTTGTAAAGAAGCATTATGATAAACTTCAAAAAAACCTGGGTATAGATGATGCGAAATTTAAACTGGCGATGAATGAGATCATTCATCTGAATCCAAAACCAGGAAGTGCTTTTGCCGGAAGCACAAAAGTTGAATCATTTATTGTTCCTGATTTTTTCATTACTAATAATGAAGGTAAACTGGAAATTACTCTTCATAACATGAACATTCCTGAGTTGCGAATTAGTAATGGATTTAAAGCGATGATGAAGGATTATAAAAAGAGCAACGATAAAAAATCAAAGGAGGCGCTAATCTTCATCAAGCAAAAAATGGATTCGGCAAAATGGTTTATTGATGCCATTACTCAACGATATAATACTTTGTATTCTGTAATGCATACAATTATGGAATACCAGTATGAATTTTTCCTCACTGGTGATGAGACACAAATGCGACCGATGATTTTGAAAGACATTGCTGAACGAATCGGTATGGATATTTCAACCATCAGCCGGGTGGCAAATAGTAAATATGTACAAACTGAATTTGCTACCTATAAACTAAAATTCTTTTTCAGTGAATCACTAAGCACTGATAGTGGTGAAGAGGTAAGTACCCGTGAGGTGAAAAAAATACTGAATGACCTTATTGATCTCGAAGACAAAAAGAAACCTATTGCCGATGAAAGGCTCACCGAATTATTAAGAGAAAAAGGATATAATATTGCCCGCAGAACTGTTGCCAAATATCGTGAGCAGCTTAATATTCCAGTAGCCAGATTGCGAAGAGAACTCTGATGAAGACAGCTGCTAAATTTTTTACTTATGCTTTTCATCCGCTTTTGCTTCCGACTTATTCGTTTGCTTTAGTTATTTATACCAATCCGTTTTTATTCGGCAACTATGGTTCTTACACATGGATTCCGATTTTAAAAGTGTTTCTAAACACTTTTATGTTTCCGGTCTTTAGTTTACTAATGATGTTCCAGCTTGGTTTTATTAAGTCATTTACAATGGATGATGCCAAAGAACGAATCATCCCTTATATAAGTACATTGGTGTTTTATATCTGGACTTTTTCTGTTTTCCGAAACAGTGGCGATCCTTTATTACTCAGTGTTGTAATGTTAGGAGCCTGTTTATCTGCAAGTGCGGCTTTTGTAATAAATCTTTTTCGAAAAATAAGTTTACATGCTACCGGAATGGGCGCTTTGTTAGGACTTGCTTTCGGCAATGCTTTTTTTTCAGCACAGGATATAATTTTATCGTTAATAGTGGTTGCAATTATTGCAGGAATAGTTGGAACAAGCCGACTAATACTTAATGCCCATAAAGACACCGATATTTACCTTGGATACTTTGTAGGATTTATGTTGCAGGTAGTTGCCTTTAGATTGTCGTTCTGATATTAATTATTGACAATTACTTTTTTCACCTGTTTCTTATCACCGTTTACAACATTAATGAGGTAAACACCTTTACCCAGATTTCTTAAGTTCAAAGGAGTTTCAATATCCGATAATTCTGATGATCTGATTTCTTCTCCGGCTACATTGAAAATGGTCAACTTTGAACCAATAAATTCATTACTGTTTAAAGAAAGAAAAAGTGAATTGTTTACATTTTTAATAATGTATAAATCTTCTTTGGCTTTATTAATTTCATCTGTAGATAAAGGAAACATTTGTCCGGCATTAATTGCGCTGTCTGCCTCTGCGTTGTAAGCATAATCTTTAACAGTGAATGACCAATTGACTGTGTCAACATCCAACCTCGCCCAACCATAATAAGTATCACCATCTGAAATAAATTTTAAACCAAGGTATTTATCCTGAACACCTAACCAGTTTCCCAGAACTATTGAATAAACAGGTACATCAGCACCAAGTATCATTGAAGCACTAAAACTAGAACCGGTACCTGAAAAAGAAGATGCATTGCATGCTTGCCATTGCTGATTTACATTAATCGGATCGCCAACATTAAGTGCCTTTGCAAGGTATCTTGTAGATGAAGAAAAAGTTGAAGCAGTACCCATAACTGAATTACCTGTTGGTCCTTCGGCTGCTACTGCTGAAACAAAGCCTGTATATTTTATCATTCCGATTTTAAAATCAGGCTGGCCATCATTATCCAAATCAAGACTATATAAACTCATGTTCTGAGAAAATGTAGTGTCTGGATTTACATCGGTATAAATTATTTGAGCGTCTGCTTCATTTCTTCCAGCTAAAAATGCTGCTGCCAATGTTGAATAAGCTGAAATCTTTTTTGCCAATGATGGTGAAATATTCATTTCATTAAATTTTCAACGAAAGTAATGGATGGAATCATATTTCAAAACAATTTATACAATACAATTTATACAATACAATTTACCTTATATAACATCAAAATGATTATGTTGATGACCTCAAAAATTTTCACCAATGTGAAATAGAAAGCTAAATCAGAAGCTAAATATTTTCAGATTATTTTCGACCACGAAATAATTTAGCTATGGCATTTAATACAATACTGCTTGACATTAAAGAAGGAGTAGGTACTATAACACTTAATCGTCCAGATGTTTATAATGCATTCAATGACGAAATGAGTTTTGAATTGCAGGATGCTTTAAAAGAAGTAGAAAAAAACAAAGAAGTACGAGCTGTTGTGCTCACAGGTGCAGGAAAAGCATTTTGCAGCGGACAGGATTTGAAAGCAGCAGCAGCGGCAGGAAACCGGAGTTTTAAGGAATCTCTCGATAAAAGATATAATCCGATTATTCGCTCGATGCGCAATATGCCGAAGCCGATTATCGGTCGCTTGAATGGGGTGGCTGCCGGTGCAGGTTGTTCGCTTGCATTAGCGTGTGATGTAATCGTGGCTGCTGAATCCGTAACTCTGATTGAAGTATTTATTAATGTGGGATTGGTTCCTGATTCAGGTTCTTCTTTCTTTTTACCTCGTGTGGTTGGGCAAGCCAGAGCATTTGAGTTCAGCACAATGGGAACAAAAATTTCAGCAACTGATGCATTACAAATGGGAATGATTAATCGTGTAGTGAAGGCAGAAGAATTAGATAATGAAGTAAAAAAATTGACCGACTATTATGCAAGTGCTCCAACAAAAGCAATTGGGCTCATTAAAAAAATGTTAAACAGGTCATTTAACTCTGATCTTGAATCAATGTTAGAATATGAAAGTTACTGTCAGGAAATTGCCGGTAACAGTTTCGATAACAAAGAAGGAGTAACAGCTTTTATTGAAAAGCGCAAGCCAATGTTTAAGGGGGAGTAAATCTTTAAGAAATAAACATGTACAAAATTTTTATTTCTCTTTTTGTTATCGCAATTTTTTTTTCAGCTTGCTCCTGCAACTCAAAAAAAAATTATGAAGTTAATGTCAGCAATATAAAAGTTGATTTAAAAACCGAGCGGTTTGATAAAGAAATTATTTCATTAGCGTATCAGGCAGATTCAGATTCATACGAACCAATTGTAAGTCTCCACAAAAAATACGGTGATTTTTTTAATTTCTATATGCAGGAAATTCTTGCAATGGATTTTGAAGGCGATACTTCTCGTGCACTTGCAGATTCGCTTTTAGTTTTTTTAAAAAACCCATATTATCAAAGCGTATTTGATACCACAGTACTTGTTTATAATAATGTAGACGATATCAATTCAAAACTTGCTGATGGATTCAAACACTATCTTTTTTATTTTCCTCAGACCCACATTCCAACAATTATTTATTATCTGAATGGACCTCGCGCATTTACATACGGAGATAGTTTACTTGCTATAGGATTGGATAATTATATGGGTTCTGATTTTTGGTATTACCATGCTGTACAACCCCCGATTCCACAGTTTCTCATTCGCCGTTTGCGTAAAGAATATATTGTGCCTAATGCTATGGAAGTAATGGCAACAAATTTATTTCCTTTTGCTGATGATGGAAAAAAACTGATTGATGAATTGATCTATAAGGGAAAAATCAATTACCTTCTTCAACACATTTTACCGCAAACACCGGACTCATTAATTTCTGGTTTCTCGCAAGTTGAATTGAATTGGCTGGATGAAAATGAAACTGAAATTTGGAAATTTTATTTGAAGAATAATTTACTCTATGAAACTGACCCAATAGTTTTCAAAAAATATATCAGTGTTGCACCTAATACAAGTGGAATGCCTCCCGAATCACCAGGAAATACCGGAAGTTGGTTGGGCTGGAAAATTGTGCAAAAATTTATGCAGGAAAACCCAACCTACACGCTCAAAAGTTTGATGCAGGAATCAGATGCGCAAAAAATTTTAACATTATCAAAATATAAACCTTAATAATCTGCGGACTTAAATTTTTGCGGGGATTTAATTCTTTCGGATAAAAAATAAACCAAAATCACGGCAAAAGTGAAAGTTATTAATCCGCCTGCCTGATGTAACACTCCCCATAATACAGGAACACTCCCGACTGATAAAATTACGGTAACGATTCCAAGCGTTGCCTGAACAAATATCATGGCAAATAAAAAATTCATCATTACAACTGCACTTTTATTTGCTGAATAATTTTTTCGTTTCATCCACAACCAACTAATCAAAATCAATAGCAGATAAGCGGTACTGCGGTGTAGTAGTTGTACAAATGCCGGATTTTCTAATAGCGTATGCCATAATGGATTTGAAAACATAAATACATTTTCCGGAATCCAGTCGCTGCCGATTTTAGGCCATGTAGGATACCAGATTGCTGCAGGGGCAACTCCACCTGCCATAAATGCTCCAAGTCCGAGCTGTATGAAAACGATAGCGAGAATACTTTTTGAAAATATAGAAGCAAATTTATCTGTAATAACATTTTGCGATTCAGTTTTCGGAAAAAATTGTTCAAGAGCCAACCACATAAGATATGCAAACAAAATTGTGGCAAGCAATAAATGAGCACACAAACTATAAGGGCTTACCCATGGCACATCTTTCAGTCCGGTCGAAACCATAAACCATCCTAATGCTCCCTGCAATCCGCCGAGTATGAAAACAAAAATCAACTTCCACATCAGTTTTTGTTCAATCATTTTCCGAAAAAGAAAGTATAAAAATGGAATAAGAAAAACCGGAGCAAACAGACGCGCCCATAAACGATGAATCCACTCCCACCAGAATATATTTTTAAATCCAGCCAAGGTTATATCGCTGTTCATGATTTTTCCTTGTGGGGATTGCATATATTCAGCATAAACACGATTCCATTCAGTTGAATTCATTGGGGGCAGCGAACCCATTACTACATTCCATTCAGTAATAGAAAGTCCGCTTTCAGTAAGGCGGGTAATTCCACCTATAAGTACCTGAAAAAAAATCATCACTACTCCAATTAATAACCAGAAACCAATTTGTTTTCGCGAAGAAGAAGTTGTCATGAATAGAATATCAACTTATAGAAATGTTGAATGCGGACGCGAAAGTAAATGCAGAAATGTCAGAGACGAAAATTATAGGCGGATTATTCCTTTACAATTTTGAATATCTGCCTGGATCCAACTAAATCAATAAATGAAACAAAATAAATTCCGAGGGATAAGTTTGAAATATCAATGGATCGATTGGTATCTGGATTTTTTTGATATACTAACTGACCAATCAAATTATTGATTTCTATTTTATTCAAATCAAAATTGTTCTGTAAAGAATAATTAAGTTTATCTGATGCTGGATTCGGGTAAACAGAAATAACTGGTTGATTATTTATTGCATCTACAGAAACTCCGGTACAAATGTTTGTAGCGCGTGGTGTGAGAGAAGAAGTAAATTGAAACAAACCTATTCCATCCGGACACCGGGCAAAAGAAGCATCAGTTACAAACGACGAAAAAGTTGAACTATCAACAATTGCAAAAAGATCGTTTACCATAAATACACTATCAATGACAGAGTTGAGATTGAAATTTGTATGATAATCAATTAAAGTACTGTCTTTATCATCTGCCCATACTAGCAAATGTCCATTTGCTGGTATAAAAGCAATATCCGGAAATTTCCATTTTTGCAAATCATTAAAGTCATCAGAGAGATAAATGTTGGCTAACCCAAGGGCATTTGAAGTTTTATTGTAAACCTCTATCCAATCACGATGTTTGCCATCTTCATTTTCAATTCCATTCTGGTTATCTGCTGAATATTCATTTAATGCAATATCATTTTGAGTTGCTAGTGAAATTGATGGATGAATTTCGTAAAATTCATGTTCAGCTCGTTCAGGTGAAAACATACCGGCATTTGCATTATCCGCATAGATATAGTACTGAATCTCCAATGAGGAAACAGGAACTGAAATGCCAAATACATTATCATTACTCGCGCCATCATTGTGAGCACCATCGTCAAACATTTGTATTCGGTTAAAACGATCGGATTTTATATTTCTATAACCCAGATATACAGTAGTTGTATTAGTAACAGTAGCATTTAAAGTTACTGTTGATCCATAAACAGGTGTTAAAGGGTTCGCTAAAACATTTGTTATGGTTGGTGGAATTTGTAAAAATTCTGTTGTAGAATTTAAATAAGTCGCACGGGTATCCATCAGCTCAAAAACACCTGGAATATTTCCCATAGGGCCACCACTGGCAGTAGAACTTGTTAGTGCTGCTTGAAACTGAGCATAGGTATAAAAGAAATTATTATCAGTAGAAACAGCATTGTCAACTAACGATTGTAAGGCATTTGCAGTGTTTTGATAATTCGAATTGGCAAAATTTTCGTTATTTATAGTACGCATATGAGCAATATACATGTGCTTATATATTGAGGTATTCAGTAGTTTATTAATCAGCGGCCAATTCGAATCAGCAAAATGTAATGTGGGTGTAAGAGTTTGCATTGTTGCTAGACTTAGTCCGCCCCCCATGCCTCCGGTATTGCTGCCAACCATTGTAAAACTCCCAAAACTCATATTCAAATCCCAAATGGTTGGAATCCATTGCGCTTTGTGATTTCGGTACAGGTAATAATTCTGACGAAAGGAACCAGAATAACTATCGAGGTTGACAAGTACATCGTTAAAAGCAAGCATCCAGAAGCATCGATCTAAATCAAGCATGTTGTTAATTGAAGCGGTATTGTTATTCAAGGTATCGCAAAGGTTTATCAGGTTTTTCCACCCGAAGTCAGATTTCATATCATAATTGGTATCATAATCAGCTGAATCATTGCTTACATATAATAAGCTACTTCCGGTTCCGCTTGTTGGTCCTGCGTTTTCCGGATTGCATTTTACCAAAGTTCCTGCTGAGGAATAATAATGAGCATCCAGAAATTCATTTCCAATATTTTCATCATTACTATAAATGCCAATGTAAGTTCCATTTATATATACTTTAGTATAATTACTTAAAGGTGCATCCATGTATTGACGCAATATTTGATAAGATAAAACTTCGCGAATCATTGAGGGGTCACTATAACCATTACTTAGTTTAATATCTTCATATCCCTGATAATTTTGGTTTATTGAATTGTCTAATTTTATATGTAATGGATTTTTTGCATTATTGGCGTTATAGGAACTGTTCCCCTTAAATCTCACCCCACAATTAGGAAGATTTGTTCCGTTTATCACTATTGAATCAGCATTTGTATAACTTTCACTTCCGGCGATAGAAGTATCCATTCTGTAATCCCAATTACTGAATCCGAAGTAAATTTTTATTTCCTGGATTGTATTCAAGTCATAAAATGATTGCGCTCTTGTTTTAGCAATTAGTGATAATATAACGAAAATGGAAAGAAGAATTTTTTTCATAAACTAAATCTTGAGGGTGGGACTTGTGTAAACATAAAAAGTTTAATCTGATGAATTATATCATTCAGATGTTTTTGGATTAAAACATCCAAGTGAATAGTTATATTTTTCCGGTAAAATTCCAGATGAAATAAAAAACCCTGTCTCACAATGGTGAGACAGGGTTAATTGAATTAAAAAACGAACTAGTTCTTTAAAATAGTTTTTTTGGAAATTCCACCTTCAGAAGATTTCAATTCTAATAAAAACATACCAGAAGGATAATTTTCTAAACTAAAATCAAAATTATTTTCCCCTATAATTAGTGAAACATTCTCGTTAATAATTTCTCTGCCAAGCACATCAGAAATTCGAATAATTGAATTGTCTTCATTGGATGAAATTATGGTTACAAGAAATTTACCCTGAGTCGGATTTGGGAAGATGTTTATTTTGCTGGTTATAATATCTGAACCAACACTTTCCATTCGTGCGGCAGTTGTAAAAGTTCCAATAGTTGTATACCCCGAATTAATGCTGCCTGTTGAATTGCAATCCGATCTCATTCGGTATTGGTAAGTTGTATTGGCAATAAGACCTGTTAATGTTTTGGTTGTTGATGGGGGCAAAGTAGTTTTTGTTATCCAGGTTGTTGTGCCTAAGGCGCGGTATTGTACACGGTATTTGACGGCACATGAATTACCAGTCCAGGAAATTGCAGCTGAAGTTGAAGTAATTCCTGTAACCGAAATTGCAGAAGGTTTCGCGCAGGTACAAGGTGTTGAAAATGATTTTATAGCAGTATATGCTGATGCAATTGTTCCTGCAGAATTGCAGTTTGTTCTTACATGGTATTCATAAGTGGTTAAAGGCAGCAGCCCGGTTATTAATTTGGAAGAGGTAGGTGCAGTTACATTCAATGTACTCCAGGCTGTTGCCCCAATTTGCCTTATTTGAACACTATAACCTGCAGCGCAACTGTTTCCTGTCCAGCTAATTGTTGCTTTTGTACTTTGAATTGAAGTAGCTGTATCGTTCGTTGGAACTGCACAAACAGGAACAGTTAGGTTTATAGAAGAGGTAGCTGAACATGATGTGCCATTTGAAACAGTAACTGTATAGGTACCGGATAAAACCTTTATTGAAGAAGAAGTAGCTCCTGTATTCCAAATGAAATTGTTTCCTCCGGAAGCAACCAATGTGTTTGAATCTGTTGCACATAAAGCAGGGTTCGCATTTGTAATTGCAGCAGTTACATTACATTGATTAACCGATAGAGTGCTTAGGTAAATATGGTCACCACTTTCTCCTCCATTATTATTGGCACAGTTGAAAGCACCATAAAAATTAACAGGACCACTTCCTGCAGCGGGAGCAATCCAATTGAAAGTCCATGTATGTGAACCTGTACTTCCGGTAGTTCCGGCGGAGGTATGCTCAACATATTTTCCGGTACCAACAAGCTTTGTAGCAGTTGAGTTCGTAATAACTAAAGTTCCTAATTTAACACCACTCGTGTTTTGCGGTGAAATCTGAAACCCAAATCTGACAAGCGCTGGGTATGTTGCAGTCGCAGTAATGGTGTAAGTATTTCCGGGTATATATCCGCTGGCAGGAATATTAGAAGTAATCCAACCGGTTGTTGAAGTTGCAGTTCCGTTATGGCACGAAGTGCAATTTGTAAAATTATCACTCGGTGCCCCGCACTTACCGGCTGATGGGCCAGAGGTATCCCCCATGATTGTTTTAGTTGAAAACAAAATGCCGCTTGAAATTATTGCAGCAACGGAAAAAAGTAGAAACAGATTTTTTTTCATTTTCTTGAAATTTTGTTGTGCAATGAAAATGAACAATTAAAGAACTGAAAACTTTTTGTTGGTGAACTACTTTAATAAAAAGTTCAACGGGAATAATGAATGAATGAAATACTTTAGGATTTATTAAATGAACAGAATTTGAAACTAACTGCTTGTTTATATGCGATTTAAAATCCTCAACATTATGAATAGTATTAATTGTTGTTTCAAAGAAATCAGTCGAAGAATAAAATTGCTTAATGCCGAAAATTATCGAATCAGTGTAACATCACCTTTGAGAAGAATGATATCTCCTTTCAGTGTTTCCACTTCGGCATAATAAACATATACTCCTGTATTAACCGGAGAGTTTTTATAAATTCCATCCCAACCCTGATAAATTCCATTCGATTCAAAAACTTTTTCACCAATACGATCAAATATAGAGAGGTGAACTGTTTTTAAACTTCTTCCATATACATAAAAAATATCATTCACACCATCGTTGTTTGGCGTAAAAGCATTTGGAATAAAATAATCGATGTTCGGAACCACAATAAATTTCCCTAAAATAAAAGTGTCAGTACAACCAATACTATCGTACGCAATAAGCATTACTTCATAGTTACCTGAATCAACATAAGTATGATTGGTTGAAAAAGCAGTGCTGCTATCTCCATCTCCGAAAAACCATTTGTATGAATTCGAATAAAGCGATTGATTGATAAAACTGAATGTAGATTCTTTTAATTCTACTACAACTTCGGCTTCAGGAGTTGCCGAAAATTTTGCAACCGGATTATTCAGAACTTCAATTAAATCAGGTTTAGATAAAGAATCAATACAACCAGATGAAGTAGTTACAATAAGCTTTACTGAAAATTTTCCGGGATTATAAGTATGTGTAGGATTTTCTTCTGTGCTTATTCCATCATCTCCGAAATTCCAAAAGAAGGAATTTCCAAGCAGACTTTGATTTATAAATGAAGTTGTAAATGGATCGCAGCCTAAGCTATCCGTTACGGTAAAAAACACATGTGGCAAAGAATCAATTAATATTATTTGCGAAATTGTTGATGAAGCACAATTGTTTTCTGTAACCGAAAGTGTAATTGTATCAATACCCGAGTTTAAAAAATTAATTGAATATGGGCCTGCTCCTGTGCCTGAGTTTATTGTGCCGGAATCAAAGTTCCAATTAAATATTGCATTAGAACTTGCTGTTCCGATATAAGTAATCAAGGCATCCTGATCGGGGCAAATTGTTGAAGGGGCAATTATAAAATCGGCAGTTGGAACCGGGTTTACTGTAATACTTTGTGAATTAACTACAGATGAACAACCATTTTCGGAAACTGTAAGTGTGATTGTAAATGTTCCAGCTGAATTATATTTTATTTGATATGGACCTTGCCCTGAACCATTCAAAATTATTCCGCCACCAAAATCCCAGGTATAAATTCCAGTAGCACTTGCGCTTGCTGTATAAGAAATTAATGCGCTGTCTGATTGGCAAATTGTTGTCGGTAAATTAAATGTTGAGGAAGGAATAGGGTAAACAATAATTGAATGAGATGTAGAAGGTGAATTACATCCGTTTTCGGTAACTGATAAAGTAACATTATAATTTCCAGAATTAGCCCAGCTTAAATTATATGGGCCTTGTCCGTAACCACTGATTATGGCGCTGCCAAAATTCCAATTGTAAGTTGCAGAAGCTAAAGAAGAACCGGAATACGAAGCGATTGAGTTGGCTCCAGCACAAATTGAAGTAGGTGAAAGATTGAAAGCAGAAGACGGAATCGGATAAACAATCACATTTACTGTTGATGCTGGAGAAGAACATCCATTTACCGAAGCTGTAACAGAATAATTTCCGGAATTAGCTGCTGCAGAATTTGAAATTGAAGGATTTTGTAAAACAGATGTAAATGCAGCAGGACCATTCCATGAATAGATTCCTCCAACAATATTACCTGCGGTTAATGAAATTGGTTGACCTGCGCATACCGGAGAATTACTTGACGCTCCTGGGGCTAATGGAACTGGTTTAATTAAAACAACAATACTTGAAGCAGGGCTCGTGCAGTTAAAAACCTTCACTGTAGCATTGTAAGTTCCACTTGCAGTAATTGGAGCTGATGTTATTATTGGATTTTGTATTGATGAAGAAAAACTATTTGGTCCAGTCCAATTAAAAATTCCTGCAGGTACATTTAATGCATTCAATTGCAGGGTTTGTCCAGCACATATTGGGCTGTTAGATGATAAAACCGGAGCAGATGGAATCGGATAAATTATTACATTGGTTAATACCGTATTTCCAACACATCCACCTAAAGACATAGTGAGCGAATAACTTCCGGCATTGCTACCGACTGATACATTATTGATTACAGGATTTTGCTGATTGGATGAAAACCCATTCGGCCCAATCCATGAATAGGTTGATCCGGCAATTGGCTGGGTTGTTAGATTTAAAGTTTGCCCGTCACAAAGTGGACCGTTATTTACAGGCGTTGCCGGAGGAGACAGGTTGATTATTGCATTTGTTATTGCAGGTAAACTGGTGCATCCTAAAACAGTTACAGTTGCATTATATATCCCCGAATTTGCAAATGGAACATTTGGGATAACAGGATTCTGTAAATTGGAAATAAAATTATTCGGACCAGTCCAGTTAAAAGTACCGCCGGTAATATTTTGTGCAATAAGATTTAATGTCTGTCCGGAACACATTGGAGCGTTATTACTAATGACAGGAGCAGCTGGTATTGGATTAACAACTACTGTTGTACTAGAAGGATTGCCTAAACAGCCATTTGCTGTTGCAGTCACGGTAAAAACCCCGGCATTTATAGCTGATGAAATCGGGATAACAGGATTTTGAACCGTTGAAGTAAAACCTGAAGGCCCTGTCCATGAATAAGAACCTCCAGCAATAGTTGATGCAAATAGTTGAACTGCTTGTCCATTACATGTTGGGCTATTACTGCTTGCAATAGAGTTTGGTGTCGGATAAATAATTACATTGGTGCTAAGAGGCAAACTATTGCAGCCGTTAACATTTATTGTTAAAGAATAATTTCCGGCATTTGATAGTAAAGTATTTGAAATAGTTGGATTTTGTAATGAAGATGAAAAACCTCCGGGCCCAATCCAGGAATAAGAAGCACTGGGAATAAGCGAGGCACTCAGATTCAAATTTAAACCTTGACAAATAGGAGCATTGCTAGTTGGGGCAGGTGCTGTGGGAATCGGGTTTAAAACCACTGTTGTTGTAGTTGGAGCACTAAGGCATCCTGATTTAATTACAATGCAGGAATAAACACCGGTATTCGCAGGAATTGTTGGATTAATAATCGGATTTTGTAGAGAAGAAGTAAATCCGTTCGGTCCGGTCCATTGGAAAGTGGCATTGTTAACATTCGCAGCATTCAACTGTAAAGTAGCCCCAACACATATAGGACCATTATTTGAAAGAACCGGAGCGGCCGGAACAGCATTAATTACAACGGTTGTCGTCCCCGCATTTGTATTTGTGCAGCCATTTGCAACAACAGATAAGGTATAAAATCCACCATTTGCATTTGTAGCGTTTGGTATAACAGGATTTTGAAGCAAAGAAGTAAATCCATTTGGTCCTATCCAGGAATAAGATCCACCAGCAACTGTTGCTGCAAATAAGTTAATTGTTGTGCCGGGACATACAGGACTATTTGATGTTGGCGTTGCAACAGGAATAGGATAAATAATAACATTTGTTATAAGTGGCAGGCTGTTACAACCATTTATCTGAATGGTTAAAGAATAATTTCCGGCATTTGCAGCAGTAGTATTTGGAATGGTTGGATATTGTAGTGAAGAAGAAAAACCATTGGGGCCAATCCATGCATATGTGGCTCCTGCAACTGTTGCAGCTGTTAAATTTAAAGTATTACCCGGACAAAAAGGTGAGTTGTTTGATGGCGTTGGTGCTGTTGGGCTTTGAAATAAAACAACATTGGTTGTTGAAGAAGATCCGGTACATCCAAGAACAGTAACAGAACAAGTATAAGTTCCTGCATTTGCCGGAACTGTAACATTAATAACAGGATTCTGAAGATTCGAAGTCCAGCCATTTGGCCCGACCCATTGATAAGCTGCACTTGGAACAGTTGTGCAAAAAAGTTGCAATTGAATCCCAACGCATATTGGAGCATTAGTTGAAATTATTGGAGCAGAGGGTATTGTATTAATTACAACTGTTGTATTTCCGGCATTCGTACTGGTACATCCATTTAAAGTAACAGCAAGGTGATACAATCCTGCATTGGCAATTGTTGCATTTGATATTACCGGGTTTTGTAAAGAAGAAGAAAATCCATTCGGTCCGGTCCAAGAATATGTAGCACCTGCAACACCAGCAGCAAATAGATTTAAAGTTGATCCGACACAAATCGGACTGTTATTAGTTGGAGTTGCTGTTGGAATAGGATGAACAGTTACAATAGAAATAGCTGTATCGGCACATGGATATCCGAGATTCACTATCAATTTTACGGTATAGGTACCAGCTGTGTTATAAGTATAAGTTGGCGATATTAAATTTGAAGTATCAGCATTTCCTGCAACTCCAAAATCCCAATGATAATAAGTAGCATTAGTGCTTGTGTTTGAAAATGTAAGTGGAGTTCCTTTACAAACAGTGAAGGTCGGAGGAATAATTGCATTTACATTTTGAATACATTGAACAACATTAAATTGAAAATCGCGGTAATGACTGCTCACTAGATTTCCGTTGCGATATTCTTTCACGCAAACTCCAACAACAAATTGTCCAAGTGTATTTGGAATGCCTGTTATAATTCCGGAGGATGAATTAATTCCTACTTGAGGAGTTCCTCCAACAGGATTGTTAAATGTATATCCACCGGTAAAAGGAATTGGAGCATAAGGAGGCGGTGGAGGAGGAGAAGGGGTTGGGTTTCCCTGACCACCTCCATTAAAAGGATTATAAAAACTATAAACTAATTGGTCTCCATCTAAATCAGTTGCAACATGATTAAAAACAAGCGGCTCATTTACACAAATACATGTCGGTGGAAAATTTGTAAATACAGGACTGCTGTTTCCAGTTGCTATTGAAGCATCAGGAATAGTAGCTAAAAATGTTGCTCCGTAAGTGTTAGGATTATTAATGTTTAATATGGTTGCATTTCTACAACATCTTTGATAAACAATTGTATAACCACCTGCAACAGGAAGAAGATTTTTATTTGTTGTATAAACAGCTTCCTGAACACAAACATTTGGGGGTGTTACCAGGCAAATATTTCCGGTATTATTTGGAAGTTGAACAGCACCAGGATAAGAGACAAGCCCCGTAGAATCTACTAATTGACCTGTGGATGTTTTAAAAAAGTAAAATTTAATTTGCTGATCAAAATTCGAATTATTCGGATTACTGCAATCACGATATAACTCTAATTTTATTTGATAATTGTTGTTCCCTAAATATTTATAACTCAATTCACCACCTACTATATGAGATGCAAATGCCGCTATAGGCAAATTAAATAATAGCAAAAAGAAATAAATCTGAAGCGCTCTCTTCATTTAAAATTCAATGATACATAAATTATCTGAGCTATTTGGTGATTAATTTATTTTTTTCTTATTAAAATTTCCCGTTCAAAACGGCATTTAAAAGATTGTATTCGAGATAATTATTACAATTATCAAAATAAGACTTCAAAAAGATATAAATTAATGAAAACAGAAAAAAAAAGGATAATTCCTTTGTAAAATAAAAGTGGTGAGACCCAGATTTGAACTGGGGACGCAAGGATTTTCAGTCCTTCGCTCTACCAACTGAGCTATCCCACCATTGGTTAAGAGGGCGGCAAATATAGGTGTGAAAACGAATTATAGAAATCAAACAAAAAGTATTACAAATTATTCTTGGAAAATTGTTTTCAAATAGAATTTTATCAATTCGATTTAGGGCTATTTATACCAAGTTTATTTCATCACAGAATTTTAGTATTTGCAACTCAAATTGGAATTTTTAAATAACCTTTAATTGAATATTCAAAAAACCTGAAATTCTTTCTCCAATTTTTTTGATTTCTTCAAATGAAACGCCTTTTTCACTACTTAAAATGATGAGTTGATTGGTATCAATTCGCAAGGCCAGAACCGGCTTTTCTTTTGAAATAATCTCAACTTCCTCGATTGAACGAAGTGGAGTAGAATATAATTTTTGTATGTAACCAAGGTGCTTGTAAAACCTAAAAAGTTTCCCTTCGGTTTTTTCAAAATAAATTTTTCCCGTACCACTCAGATTCCATACACCTATCATTAAAATTATAGTTGATATTAATAGAGGAATTGCCGCAATTTTTTCTGAATGCATTGACTTAAAAAACATTGAAGAGATAAAGGCTACACACCCAATTGTAAACCAGACATTAAAAACTTTTCGTCGTCGATTATGCAAAATCAAAAGAGATTGATCTTCGCTTAGAAATAATGAACAATCAACAAAATGTAATTTATCCATTTGACAAATGTAGCTTTCGTTAACATTTTCATAAATAAGCAAATCTTTTTGCTCAGCGATTATATTTGACGAACATGTTGACTGAACGACAATTGTTTTTAAATCTGATTGCACAAACATCAATTGCTCCAATGCTTTTGGAGCCTGAATACGCCGAAGGAATATATGTTTATGACAAAAAAGGAATTCGTTACCTTGATTTGATTGCAGGAATTTCTGTAGGAAATCTTGGCCATCGTCATCCGAAAGTTGTTGATGCAATAAAAAAACAAGCCGATAAATACTTGCACCTGATGGTTTATGGCGAGTATGTGCAATCACCCCAGATTCAATTAGCCCAACTGCTTAACCATCATTTACCGCCACACCTCAATACGGTTTACTTCACTAACAGTGGCGCTGAGGCAACCGAAGGCGCAATGAAATTAGCAAAACGGTATACCGGAAGATTTGAAATAATATGTTTTAATAAAAGTTATCATGGCAGTACGCAAGGTGCACTTAGTTTGATTGGTGACGAATACTTCCGGAACAGTTTTAGACCTTTATTACCTGGAATTATTCATTTGGATTATAATGATATCAATTCTCTTGGTGCAATCTCTGAGAAAACTGCTTGTGTAATTCTTGAACCAGTACAGGCAGAGTCAGGAGTAGTTGTGCCTGATTTTTCTTTTTTAAAACAATTACAAAAGCAATGCGAAAAACATAAAGCACTGTTGATTTTTGATGAAGCACAAACCGGTATTGGGAGAACAGGTGATTTGTTTGCTTTTCAAAAATCGGGTGTATCGCCTGATATTCTTTTAACTGCTAAAGCTTTAGGAGGAGGATTGCCACTTGGAGCATTTATTTCCTCGCACGAAATTATGAGTTCGCTCTCTCAAGAACCTGTACTTGGGCATATTACCACCTTTGGAGGAAATCCAATGAGTTGCGCTGCAGGTTTGGCAGCATTGCAAACTTTATTTGAAGAAGGATGGATGAAACAAGTGGATGCAAAGGAGAAATTATTTCATAAGTTACTTCAACACCCTAAAATAAATGCAACTCGCAGTTGCGGGTTGTTAATTGCTTTGGAATTTGAAAGCGAAAAATTCAATAAAAGAGTGATAGAAGAATGCTGGAAATATGAATTGATTACTGATTGGTTTTTGTTTGCACCAAATTGTTTGCGTATTGCACCACCATTAATAATTACCGAAAAAGAGATTGAAACAGCCTGCAGAATTATTTTACAGGCAATTGAAATAGCTTCTTCGGAAATAAAA